>Ga0247610_10000564_pt1 | contig 50689 bp, 86 predicted proteins | sample 174DNAGHGhighgp2_FD_193483 | JGI IMG/M metagenome (GOLD analysis project Ga0247610, IMG submission 193483) | Sheep rumen microbial communities from Palmerston North, Manawatu-Wanganui, New Zealand - 1742 DNA GHGhigh gp2 | ecosystem: Host-associated > Mammals > Digestive system > Stomach > Rumen...
ACGGCGGAAGCGACACTAGCGACAAACGGAATGTCCAACGCGTCGATGGCGGTCTTCAATGCGGCTGCGACATCAGCGGCGGCGACGGTGCCGGTCTTCGTTTCGACCTGTGCGACCTTGTCACCGATAACGACGGTCACGACCTTGGCTGCGGCGGAAGTACCGGACAGCGTGATAGTCACGGTGCGCTTTGCACCGGCGGCATCACTTGCCTTGGCGACAATCTTGCCGGTGGATGCGTTCACGGACACTTCGGCATCGGCGGAGACTGCTTCGCCAGCGACGCCGAAAATCTTGCCGGTGCGGCAAACGTTGACGGCTTCGCCATCTACGTATTCGGGAGTGTCGAGGGCGGTGCGTGCGGCGATACCGAGCAGGGCGCCTTCGCCCTTTGCGGTCACCTGTTCGCCATCGCCAGTGCCAAAGCAAAGACCACCGAACGGAACGGCGCCCTTCGCGAGACGGGAATCAATCTGGTGAGTAACTTCGAGGCCAACCAGTTCGCCCGGCAGGCCCTTGTCCATATTACCATAAGCAGCCATGATTAGGCCTCCTTGTTCTTGTTGAAATCGTCCTTCCAGGCGTTGTCCATGCGTTCGTTGTAACGCTTCTGCGCTTCATCGAGGCGGGCCTGGTTGGAAATCGGTTGTTTGTTCTGGGGAGGAATATCTGCGGCGTCGCCACGGCTACCGGCTTCTTTCTGCATAGCGATGGTTTCGCAAGCGCAATCGAAGCGGGCGTCAATGTAGGCTTCATCCTTGCCATCGAGCTTGGCGGACGGGAAAACCTTTTCAATGACGGCCTTCTTGATGTCGGCATCGGCCATGTCGGCCTTTACTTCAACGCCGGCGGCGGTTGCCTTGCCAACGATGTCGAGACGGGCCTTCACGGCGGCGTCAATGCGGGACGGCATGTCGGTTTCGGCCTTGTCGAGGCGTTCCTTGTAGGAGTCGCGTTCGCCTTCGGCTGCGGAAATCTTGGCGTTCAGCTTTTCGGCTTCGGCCTTGGAATCCTTGCGGAGCTGTTCAAGTTCCTTTTCGAGGCCATCGGCGCGATCGACTGCCTTGTGATAGGCGGCAATTACCTGGGGCTCCGCCTGGTAGTCAGCCCCGTCCAAGTGAATCTTATCCATCTTGTCCTCGTTTTGGTTGTTGTTTACTTCATACTTGTTCATGTCGGGGAGTGTAGGCGTTCCTGCGGCGTCCATACGGATAGAGTTGCCGTCACCGGCGCGTGGAACTGGAACCAAGGCAACATGGTTGTAACGAATATTACGTTGGATGCAGTCATACTTCATGCCCATCCACGTTCCGCTAGTCCAGTCAATGTCGCAAGTGTAGCCGCAAGAAAGCGAGCGTGCGGTGCCGTTTTCCACGGCGTCGATGCCGTCCTTCTTGGTCGCGGCCAGCGAAACGTAGACGCGGTAAGAATCGGTCGTTACATCCGAACCGACGGAGCCGACTTGCAGTGCCTCGATATTTTCTGGCGTGACGGCTTCTTCGGGGTGCAAAAGTGTCAAAGGCTTAAGGCGTAGCGAGGCGAGCGAATCGGCGTTGAATACTTCTTCGGGCAAGCGGAGCTCGCGGCGTTCGGAGCCGTCCGGGTTGCGGTAAGAAAAAACACCGATTGAAGTCACGGGCGCACGGGCCACAAGGAACCCCTCGGCTGTCTTTTCGGCGGGCGAGGTGGCGTAATCGATGGCGTCTTCGTACCAGTCGAGGCGGCTTTGGGCCGCTAAAATCTTGTCCTTCTTATCCATCATGACCTAAATATAATAAAAAAATAACAAAATAATAACAAAATTTTTTACAAAAATTCCACAAACCAGGGGACGGAATCTAAAAATCGTCCCCTACGGGGTCTAATTTACTGGATTTCGTCTTCCGAGTATTCGACTTCTTCGAGCAAGTCGGCAAGAGGATCGTCCATCGGAAAATCCTTGACGGCCTCCAGAACATCCTCGTCGGAAACTTCGTCCTTGAACTTGAAGTCCACGCCGTCACGGCTCAAGACGACCGCTTCGACCCAGCGATTATATACTATTGAATAGCCCTTTAGAAGGCAATAGTCTTCAAGTTCGATTGATTCGATCAACTTTTCGGTTGTCATTTTATCGCGCCTCCTTTATCAGGTCCAGGACAAAATCCCGTGAAGTGGGTAGATATTTTTCGAGAAGCTCCCTGCCGTTGTCGTTCGGGCTCGACAACATTTCGAGAATTTCGGCAAAAGCCTCCACCGACTTGTTCGTTTCGCCGTCCCGTCCTCTCCAGTATCGGGAGCCGTGGCCCAGGTTGCCGAAAAAGTTTTCTTTCCCGGTCCCGGCCTCGAACATATCCGAGAACGCGCCGAACACGGAATCTTCGTCCCCGCCCTTCTTCGTTTCATTGACAAGGTCCGTAAGCGTCTTGCTGAACTTGTCGATGGTCGTGAGGTTGGCCGGATTCTCGTAGCGTTCTATGCGGTTCAAGACATATTCCGAGACGATGTTGGTTTTCCAGTTTACAAGGGCCTCGAACATTTCGCGGTTTTCGATGGTGCCTAGAATAGCCATGGTCTTTCTGTGCGTCTCGATGTCGTTCACCTTTCCCATGGCGGCCCTTATCCAGTCGTAGCGTTGCGATCCTTCGGCCTTCAAGGCTTCGGCAATTGCAACCCTGCTTTCGTTCGGTATCGACTTGACAAGGCCATTGATTGTGTCGAGCCGTTCGGCCTTTACCGCCGTAACAACGGGGTCTATGAGTTCGTCCCTTACGATTTCGCCAAGATTCCTGTTGCCGAACTTTGCCGACTTCAAGGTAGACGCGTAAACGGCGCCCTTGCTTCGCCCTATCTTCCGGTCTATGGCGTGGCCCACCTCGTGCACGATGTCGCCGCCAGTGGCCCCGGCTTTCTTGATCTTGACTTCAAGGAAAAAAGAACCGAAGGCGCTCCTGGACGAGCTTTTGAGTTCACGCACGAAAGACAGAAAAGTGTTCGAGTAGGCAAGCTGCGATTCGCCGTCGAGCCTCTTTATTCGCGAGAAGGCGTCACTCTTTACGCGGTTCGGAATCTTCGAAGATTCGGGGAACTTCGCGGACAATGAGTTTAAAAATTCCTTTTCGCTTGCAAAGATTCCAACGTTCTCTGCGATCGGTTCGGGTTCGGTCGTTGTAGGCGGCTCCACTTCTTCGGGTACGGACGGCAAATCGGAGCCCTCGACGCCTTCGAGTTCGTTCCAGTTCGGGACGGCCACGCAACGGCACATAATAGCCATTCCTGGGTGGAAGTACGGGGCGTCACCGGTGCGTTTCACCCATTCGCCGTTTTCGAGCCACACGGTCGGATCGTCCCAGCGGCAAATCTTGCCCTGCATGACAAAATGAGACGGCAACGCCTTCGGATATAGGCCGCTGGGGTCGCCCCTGACGCGTTCATCCTGGGCCGTGTCCCAGATGTACGTTTCCATTCCCGCATCTGTCATGCGCCCCTGCGTAAGCGAGGAATTGAGCTTTGCGGTCTGGTCGCGTGCGATGATACGGGCGCGGCGGTAGCTTATGCCCGGTAGGTCGGCATTGATCAGGGCCGTTACTTCCTTTGCGCTCTTGCCAACCTTCACGCCGTCGCGGATTCTTCGGGCCACCGTGTCTAGCATATCCTGCGTGGCCTTTGTGATAAGCGTCACCTGTTCGCGAGACCATGTTTCGAGGACATTCTTTAGCCACGGCTCGTCTTCCGCGAAAGCCTCGCCAATTGCGATCTTCTTAAATGCGTTCAGTTCGCGGCGGTTAAATTCGGAAAGCGACTTCGAAACGCTGACGATTGCACCGAGGGCGGGGCCGTTCGTTCCCGGAACGGGCTCCAGGTCTTCCAGGGCGTCCACGCGCGGCACCATCATGGGTACGGCGATTTTCGCGTATTCCTTCCACCTTTTCGAAATGAAGCGGTTTATGGCCGCTGCATATTGCCGTTCAAGCGAAAGCGGGTACTTCCATTTTAGGCCCTTAAGTCGGCGCAACTTGACTTTAGTCATGCCGCCCGCCCGCTTAAGGTCGTTAATAAACTTGCTCGTAGGAATCATCTATATCATTCCCCCGTTAGGTTACGCCCCTGCGCCTTCGCCCTCGTCCTTGTCGAGGTCAATGATGGCCTCGTCTTCCACGCTAGTTTCGAGCGCATAGCCGCCCACAAAGCGGTTCTTTCTCACTTCCTCCTGCGACAGCACGCCGGCATCGACATAGTTCTTGTCGGTTCGGCTCTGGATTTCGCGGGTCTCGGCATCCGTCTTCTGGTCGCGCTTGGAAAGCGGGTTGAAATTGATGGTGAGCGATTCCTTGGAAGTGTCCACCGTCTTTGTCTTCGCGTTCAGTATGCCCATGAGCTTGTAAAGCGGCGGCGCAAGCTGCGCCTGTTGCAAACCGGCAACGTAGGAATTGAAGTTGTCGTCGTCGCCCTCGCCGGTCGCGTTCATGCCGGCCGCGGATCGACCGAAAAGCAAAGTAACCGGAATGCGGTAGGAGCCCGCCACACTCATTGCCTGTCTGTCCCAGATTTCGGGGAGACCGGCAAAAGAGAAGTTCTCGCGGGTGCAGTCTTCGCCTTCGCCAAGCATGACGCCGTTAATGATGCTTTTCTGTTCGTCGATGGCTTCCATGCGGGTCTCGATGGCCTTGTAGTTGTTTTCGGACACGAGCTGTTCCAGGTTCGACATCTTGTACTTGACAATCGAACATTCCTTTACGAGGTGCGAGATTCCCTGCACCGTAGTGCCGAAGTGGCCCGCGTCTTCAAGGCCCTCGTAGATAGCGGATAGACCCCAGAACTTCTCATAGTCGAGCCAGCCGGGGAAAGCAGCGTCTACTTTCGTTACGGACTTGAAAACGAGACAACGGGAGGCGTGGACGGTAAAGAAACCGCCCGAGGCGTTCTGCAAGATGTAGCGTTCGTAATTCTCGAAATACAATGATTCAGGCATCTTCACCGTTTCCATCATCGACAACATGACGCGGGTTCGGGGGTAAACACGGAGCCCGCGAATAGTCCCGCCCTTGGACGGATCCCATGGCAAATCCCATTCACCGGCACCGGCCACGTCGAAAACGATAATTGCACCGCCGAAAACACGCGCCCACTTCAAGGCCTCTATGAACTTTGCCGGGCCGTCAAGCTTCTGGAACGCCTTGTAAAGCGTGCCATCGTCACCCTCGACCTCAAAGCCGTTCTGCATCATCTTCTCTGCTACGATGTTGACGGCGTTCTTGACGCGTCCATCCGTGTAGTACAGACTTTCAAGCTGCACATCGACAAGGCGCGGGAATCCGGGCACAACGTCGATATTGTTGGATGTCCCGACAAGAGACTTGTCTTTTTTCATTCCGAGGCCGGACAAAACATTTCTCCAGGCGTCGGTGCGGAAAAGGCTGGAAAGTTTTACCATTTTTCTTTTCTCCTAGTTTGTCTTTTTTTCCTTTGTTCTTATTGATAGAGGCCGGAAACACCGCCGCCACGGTAAAAGGCCTGTCGCAAGAGGGAGGACGCGCTATCGGGAGCGTCTCGCGGGTCTTGGCCCGGTCGGTAGTCGTTGACCTGGTTCAAATAGTTCGGGTCGGTATTCGGATCCCATACGATTCGTTGCCAATACTTTTTCAGGAACGAAACGATCTTTATATCCTTGTTCATGCTCTCGGCGTAGGCGTGAACGGTCGGGAATCCAGGAATCCGGCGAAGTTCGCCAGCCGCCATGCCCTTGTCGGGGTTCTTTTCGATGTGGAAATTGCGAACGTTGCGGTTCCTGCACTCGCGGGCGAAATCCAGCTTGCAATCCTCGAAAGTGCCGGTGTATATCTTGCCGTAAGCCTGAATCTTTCCGTCGGGCCGCTCCGCCATGATGGTGAGTGCGTTCGTACAGGAGCCGTCCCACGCGGCATCCATGTGGCCGTGTACTCGCGTGGGTCGGATAGACCAGTCCCACTCGCCGTAGATAGGCTCGTCGAAAATCTGGCCTTCATCCTTGACGCTCGTATCGAGCATGTAGTTTATGGCAAAGAGTGAGGCCGTGGTAGTAGACCGTTTTTCTTCGAGCTCTTGCGGGCTCAAAATTTTCGTGTCTTGCGGCCTGTACTTGATGGCGTCGGGAATGACGAGGTTTCCCGCGTCGTTCTTCATGGCCCAGGCATCATCGTAGTGCCACGGCGTGCCTACAAACAGGCAATTCTTGCCGGGGTCGATGATGTTGGTCATGATTTCAAGAACGCCCTGCTTCACCATTTCGCGGTGTGCGCGTGAGAGCCTGTCCTTGATGGTGATAATATCGTCGCAAAGGATGCGGTCGTAATGTCGGCCCGTCGGCACCTGGTTAATGCCGTATGCGTCGATGGAGCCTTCTTTCGTGATAGTCCTCTTAAAGTCATAGGTCACGGAGCCAAACGGGGAACGGGTCTCCGTTGGCGGCTTGCCGTGAAGGTACGCGAACAAAGACTGAATGGCCGGATTCCTCATGTACGCCTTGATAGTTTCGAGTGTGGACGCAGCTTCCGTCCATGTTTCGCGGATCAGGGCTATACGTTCGGACGGGTGGAAAAGCAGATAGTAGACGATGCCAACCTCGGTGATGGCGGTTGTCTTGTAGGCGCCACGGTGGGCCATGAGCGAGAAATGCTTGCCGCCCGGAGAGTCCCAGACCATCTTGCACCAGTCGGAATGTAGCTTCTTGAGCTTCGTCTTTCCTACCATGTGGCCCAAAAGGTGCGGGTAGTCGCGCACTTTCTCGACCAAATCGGGCGTCCACGAAAAAGCCATAACAGCAACCCCCGCCCTTTACCCTAGACCGGAAAACACTGTGATGGAAGGCTCGGCGGCGTGCGTTCCGCTTGCGCCTTCCGTCTTTGCGGCACCGTCTGCACCGTTCGCGGCTTCGGCGGTCGCGACCGATTCGGGCTGCTTCGGTTCCACCTTTCGGCCCTGCGCGAACAACGTAGAAAGCATGAGTTCCGTGTCCGGCGTCATGGTCGAGGTCTGCGTTTCTTCCTCGGTGAACTTCATGCCGGCAAATTCCGCAATTTTCAAAAGCTGGTCGGCGTTTCCTTCCTTGATGGCCCGTAACAAAGCACGATAAAACACCACCTTGTCGATGGTGTCCTTGCGCTGGATAGGTACGTTCAGCTCCTTAAGCGAATCGTAGAGGGCCTTCGGCACTGCGATTTCGGCGGTAACCACTTCCCGGATGTCGTCGAGAAGCAGCTTCTTTCTGTCCTTGTTTTCAAGGCGTTTTTTTAGGCCCAACGCACTTAATTTTTTTGCACGTTCGGAACTGCGTATGGGCTTCAAGTTCGCAATTTCCTTTGCGCTTGGCTTCGTTCTACGCCCCATACACACCTAACCTTGATAAGCCTTGAATAAGCCAAGGTTTATTTTTTGTTACATTTTCCATACAATTTTTCATCCTGTGAGATAATTTTGTATTAAAAATATAACTTTTTTGTAACGAAAAAGCCAACAAAAAGTAAAACGGCGAACCAAACGTAAGTAAAAAATATCAAAAATTTTCGTCTTTACTATTGCACAACATACATAAATTATGTATATTTACAACGTAAAACAAAAACAAACGAGGTAAAAAAATGACACAGAAACTTATCACCGCCGCAATCACCAACGCTTCCAAGAAGTTCGGCCTCTATTCCCAGGATGGAAAGAGGGGCAAAGCCGTGGTTCTCGCCCGATTCTTCACCCCTGCATCAAACATGACCTGGTACATGACCGAATTTGATCCGGAAACGGGAGACGGCTTCGGCGTGGTCGTCGGTAGCGCGACCGAATGGGGCTATTTCAACGTGAACGAAATGCAGAACGCAAAAATGCAGTCCGGCTTTTTCAGGGGTATGCAGGCGATCGAGCGCGACATCCACGTTACGCCCAAGAAGCAGACCCTCATCGAGTGCATGAAGTCTTACGGTGACGAAATCCCGAGCTGGCTTTTGCCCAAGGAAGAAGAAAAGGCCGCGTAATCCACAGAATCGACAAGAAATCAACAGCCCCGGCAACGGGGCCTTATTTTTAAAGAACCCAGATTTATGCGTATATTCGCATAAACGCCATGTTTTCTTTTGCACGGAAACGCGCATTTAAGGCGTTTTTCGTTCCGGTCGTGTATTTGCTTGACTGAACGCAAAAACGCATTTAGTGCGCACGCCATGCAAAACGGCGACTGTTCCAGGTTGGAATACCCGGAATAAAAAACGAAATCTTGGAAAAAACACCTTTTTCGTGGTGCCGCGAAAAAGGTAAATAGATTTTGACAGTCAAAAGACAGTCTATTGACGGTCAAAAGACGGTCTTCGATAGTCCTTTCCCCTATACACACCCTAAAGATGAAAAAGAAAAATATGTAATGAAATGAGATGTAATGAAATGAAATGAGATGTAATGAAATGGTTCAACGCCCTACCAACCCCCTTTAAAGGCCCTACCAACCCCCTTTAGAAAAATCGTTTAATAAAAATCAAAAATTTACATAAAATTTTAAAAGACTATTGCAAAAATGATTTTTTATTTATAAATTATCTACAAAAAGGCAAAAGAACCCGGAATGCACAAAGATGATGACGGCAGAAGAAGAAAACTTGCAGGCGCAAGAAATCCAGCAAGCAGATGCTGAACTTGACGAGCTGAAGGAAGAAAACCAGAGGCTCCGGATAAAGATTGGACTCCTAGAGAATGCCAATAAATATCTGAAGTACCTGCTCGAGGCGAACTTTGCGGACCATCGCTGGTGTTCTACCAGAAAGTTGTATCCTACATTTGAAGACAAGGAAATCGTCTACAATGTCGCCGGGAATTATAGGATAGGATTTTGGGACCATAAGAAAAAATCTTTTGTAAACAAGTTCAACGGGCGCAGAATCAGCTTCATAAAGGTGGCTTCTTGGTGCTACCTGGACCACTCCAGGGACGGGTATGGGAAAGTCCCGGCAGATGTTAGGCAGGCCATCGATGAATATAGAGATGAGCGCCGCAGATGGACAAATCGTGAAGAATTTAATGACGACGGCGATGAAATAGAGATAATCCCTATTGACGGGATCGCCGACGACGACGAATACTTCGTAACAATCGAAAGCGACGGAGAAGTATGGATAAACGATTCGCCCACCTTTAACATCCTGAACTTTATAGAAGTTTACAAAAACGGCGAAAAGGTTGAATTTTAAATACAAGGAGCTAAAATGGCTGAAATCAAGAGTGAAACCCGAACCGTACTCATGGACGCGAAGGCCGTCCAGCGAGTAGAGGAATATATCGAAAAGACGCGCAGCGAGAAGGGCATACGCCTTACTATCGGAAACGTGCTCGCGATGGCCTTGGACAAGATGCTCAACGATGAAGGTGTGTAATGGCGGTTTCTTCTATCCATGTCGAACTGGATAAGTTTTTCCACGAGACAAGGGGACTAAACAAGGACAACTGCTGGGAATGGTTCGAATCGTTCCGAAACACCCTGCTATACAAGGGTTACGAGGAAAACCCGCACCCCTACGCCTTGGCCCTGCTTGACGAAACTGAATGTTACTCGGCATATTGCGCCGTCTGTAACATCGAAGGGCGCGTCATTGCCGAACTCGAACGCAAGAAGGAAGCCTTTGACTTTGAAAAGGTTTACAAGATTTGCATGGAGAAAAAAGGCAGTGATTACGCGCAGTTGAAGGAAAAGGAGTCCCGCTATCTTGAACTACACCCGGAAGCGAACAGGTGGCGCGACAACAACAGAACGCCGTCCACGAAGTCCAAGGCGAAAAAGGCCACCGAAAAGCACGATGCCGAACAGACGCGGAACGATCCAGAACCGCCGAAACCGCAAGTAACCGAAATGAAGAAAACGCCCGACCAGCTTGTATGGGGGCAGTTCGAAAATGTTTTATTGACGCAGAAGCAACACGACGATTTTTGTGTCCATGTCGGCAACGTGAACGAGGCAAACAAGATCATAGATTCATTGTCTTGCAAGCTGGAGGACGGCTCCTTCAACTCCTCGAACCACTATGCCACGCTCATGTACTGGGCGAGCTACCGCAAGGAGAAGGCAGCGGAGGCCGTTGAAACCGCAAAGGCCAGGGCGGCGGCAAACGCGGAGGCTTTCGGCAACGTAGACCGCCGCACACCGTACCAGAAGAACCAGGACGAGCTGCACCAGCTCTACGTCCTGACTTCCGAGAAACTTAAGGAGCTGAAATGAGCAACGAAGAAATTGCGAACGCCGTGGTCAACGAGCTCACCCTCGCGTACATGCAGGCCGGTTCGAAAATCTCTACGGCAAACGCCATCGACGTGGCGAAGTCCCTATGCGAATCTCTTGACTTCAAGGACGCCGTCGAGGTCAAGGCGGCTTTCCGACGAGCCAAGATGGTGCAAGACATCCCCACCCAGCGCACACTAGCCGATGCGCTCGCAAACCACCGAGCAGAGACATACTCGCGGGCGCCGTCGATCCCCCTCATCGAGAATCGCGACCCGAGAGCGGCTTGGCTACCGAAGTCACAGATGATGCGCAACATCAATATGATGACCGCCATCAGGAACCTCTCCGCGGCCATCTCCGACCGCGAGTACATGGAGTACTGCAAGGCGCATGTCACCAAGACGGAACGGCGCGGCGACAAGGTAGTGGCGGTATACGCTAACCTTGATGCTGCACTGGCGTTCGACAGGCCGAAGAAGGCCATGCTCGAAGACCTCTACGAGAAATACTGGCGCCTACTTCCGATGGCACAGGGCTACCCGAAAGACGCGCCGCTCAACCACGGACTTATACCGCCGAGCGTGCCAAATTTCAAGGTCATGCTGGCCCGCGAGGAAAGATTCAAAAACGGCCGTTGACCGGACGAACGAAAAAAAAAGAAAAAAGGTAAAAGCAAATGAATGAGCAGATGGAACTTAAAATCCAAAGAGAACTCGAATTAAAGGAATTTGAACTTAGATCCATAGCCGAAGCCGAAGAAAAGAGCAAGGAGATAGCCGAAGAAATCAAGGCCGTCCTGCGTAAGCACGGGGCTTCCCTTGCCGAGTGGAATAACAACCTATATATCGTTCCCCCAGGTTTCCAAGTCTATTCCGTATGGAACTTTCCGATAGGTGTACGCCTTGACCCCTTTGACGTAGGACTGACGTGCGAACGCTACGACTGCGACTACCGAATAATCAAGCCTTTACCCGAGAAACTTGCTGATATGTTTAAGGAGGCCGACAAATGAGCGAACTGAAAGTATATCACCACGAATTAAGACATAATGAGTATGAAGAATTTTACCTCAAGTACGAAGCCGACAAGGTGATTGCGGAGCTGAAAGAAAGTGTCAAGGGCCTCATTCTTGACAATTATTTGAAGGACAAGGAAACGCGGCACAACAAGTACAAGCGGTGCCTGGCGATGGCTAGTTACTGGGTTGCCGTAAGTTACCAGTGTGTAGATGACAAGCACAGAAGAAGTGCGGAAAGGCATCACCGCAAGTGGCTGGAACTCGCCGAGCAGTTCAAGGAGGGTGACAAATGCCGTGGATAAAAGCAACGCCTAGAATGGGCGGAAAGTTTGAGTTCTCGATGGACGATATTTCAAGGGGAAAGGTTTACAAAACGGCGGAGGAATGTATGGATTCTTTCAGCAGGTTTGAGAAGGACGCCTCCTTCGGGCCGTTGATGACTTGCAGACCGATATTTTTCCCGTTGAACGACGAAGAATTGGATGCCTTCAAGGCAGCGTTTTCCGCAGGCAAAAACAGTGCGGAGGACGACAAGAAAAACGCCAAGATGAACGAGCTTGCCGGGACTCTGGTAGACTTCTTGAAAACGCTTAAAATGGCAGTAGAAAAGGAGGACAAATGAACATCCGCATAATCGGTCGAAAGGAACCAACCGAAGGCATCGTCTCGCGGCTTTTCAACGCCGCGAACAAGGGCGTGTTCGATGGCGTGGCTGTCACGCCATACCTTGAATCGTGCAGGTGGTACATCGAGCGAATCGACGCGCAAGTGATGATGACAAAAGATGTCGGATACCACACCAGCGGTTGGTGGAAAAATCCCGATTACGAGCGTTGCTACCACTTGTCCATCGACTATCCGGGCGGCATGAACCTCAAGAAAACCGAATGGCTGCTGTGCGCTCTTTTCGGCTCTAACCGCAAGCTGATGTGGTGCGAACCGCCGTACTCCGAACACGGCAAGAAACTGGGCGTGTACCACTACCGCCTTTTCTGCGACGAGGCGTGGAAGCCGATAATGCCGCGCGGCGAAGTGTACAGTACGCAGTTCACCGAACAAGGCTGGAAGTCTTTTTCGGAAATCCACAAAATCTAGGAGATAAAATGAAAACGCTCACGCTGTCGCTTAAGAAGCAGTGGTTCGACATGATCAAGGACGGAGTCAAGAAGGAGGAATATCGCGAAATCTGTGATTATTGGGGTGTCCGATTCGCAGGGCGTGATGTATGGGCAAACGAGTTCTGCATTAAGGATGTTAGCGAAATTGAGCTCAAGCGCTTTGACCGCCTTGTCTTCACCCTCGGCTACCCGAAGGCAGACGATACTGAACGCAGGCTGGAGTTCAAGAACCCGAAAATCCGCATCGGCACGGGTCGCCCCGAGTGGGGCGCGGAGCCTGGCAAGATGTACTTCGTGATTAGCTGGGACAAGGAGATGGAAAAATGAATACGCTTGCGTCACTTCTAAAAGAACTCAATAAGAAAGACTGCCCAAAGTTTATCATCTTGAACGAGCTTATGATATTGAACACAAATAACATAAACTCGATATTGTTTGATACGAAAAGGAATTACAAAGAAACCAAAGACGACCCGTTTATAGAAATCTTATTTGGAGAAGAAAGAGAAAAAATTTACGGGTTGCGAGTTTCGCAAATCCTGGAAGCTATTAAACAAGGTAAGGAAAAAGAATGAGCAACGATTGTAAAGTAAAAACACGATATTTCTGGATGATCCATAAGGAACTGGAAAAGGCCATAGAAAAGCACCCGGAGTTTGTGTCCTCTATCATTGACCCGTCGTCGTGCGTGAGCTGGGCAGAATCCGAAGCGCGAATCAAGCTACGCAACAGCCGAGGGCCTCAATGTGCCGATAACATACTGATGGAAGAAGTCGCCGAGGCGTTTGCGGCATACCAGCAGGGCGACAAGGAACACGCCTTGCAGGAGCTGGCGCAATGCGGGGCCGTGATTCTGCGTATTATGGAAATGATAGACATAAATGCAAAGACTTGATTCACTCTATATTCGTGGGTTCAGGGCCGGAATCCGGGCGGTGCTTGATTTTGTCGATAATATCGACAAAAGTAAAAACAAGTCCGCGAAGGTTGTGAGTAAGAACACGGTGCAACTGGTGAAACTTTTGCACGAAAACGCCGTGGAACTTGCAGAAGGCGAACGCCCCGAACTTTGGATTTCCCCGGAGGGAAAACTGTTTTTCAAAAATGGGAAAAAGTCTCAAAATGGAATTTAGTATCTACCAATTAGCTAGGCAGCGAATCGCCGGGGCAACGATCAAGGCGCCGACAAAGAAAGTAGTGCTTTCGGAGTGCGGACACCTCGTAAAGTCGAAAGAATCGAAGAAACCGAGGGAGAAGCACGAACCGACGCCCGAGGAAATCGAAGAACGGAAAATCAGGCAGCGCAAGTATTCACACGAATGGTACTTGAAGCACAAGGCCGAATGTACGGCGAAAAGCAGGGAATGGGCCAGGAACAACCGCGAGAAGGCGCGAAACTTTAGCCGGAACTACTACTGGTCGCATCGCGAAGAACGGAACGCGGCATCGAAAAAGTGGCGCGACGAGAACAAAGAAATCTATAACGCACGCATGAGGGCATACAGAAAGAAGCAAAAAGCGCAAAAGCAAGCCCAAAACCCTTAAATTTAGCCCGTTTTCGGGCTTTTTTGTTTGAAGAAATTTTTACACATTTTTTATAAAAAATATCTTGACAAGTTATAAAGAATTATGTATATTATAGACATAAAGACGAGGTTAATAAAATGAAAAATGAAACTAGAAAATCTCTTGCAAACCAGCTCTTCGACCTTTACGCAAAAAAGAACAACTGGAAAATCGAAGAGGGCCATAATAAAAAAAAATGGGTAAAATGGCTTCTTGAAGGTCGTTTTAGCATCGGCTACAAAAGTTTCGACGAGCTTAAAGAATGGCGAGATAGAATGGTTGCCGAAATGGCGTAACTCATAAAAAAAGAGGATTTTCAAATGGAAGAAAAAATTTTAAAGGCGTTAGACCTCAAACAGCAATTCCAGCACGGAATCTATGAAGATGGGGCCGGTCACTTTGTCATCGACATTTCCGACTTCAACAAGCTCGGCACGATCTGTTTTATCGGTTGCGTTTACGCAAACCCGAACCAGGAAAACAGAACAACGGATTTAGTCTGGAATGTCAAGACCGTAAAAGAACTTAAGGCGGTCTATGAAATGTGGAAAAAAGTTGTTATCGTCAACTACTAAAAAGGAGCCTATCAAATGGGTTACACAACGCTAAAACCGACCAGCATCACGCCGAAGGCGCATGAGCTGGCAAAGAAAGAAGCCAATCGGCGCGAAAACATGGGCATCCCGTCCAGCATTACCGCAGTCATTTCCGAAGCCGTAATCGACAAGTACGGCGAAAACAACACCAAGAAGGAGGCGAAAAAATGAACAAGGACAAACTCTTTCTCGCGACAATCAACGGCGAACTGGTGGGCGTCATGACGATGGCAGACGCTATCAAGTACGCCTGGAACATGAACCACGCCACGCTTTCTCTTGAACCCGAACCGGCACCCGCAAAAAAGGAGGCATAGCCATGGCAGACGAAAAGACTGTAACTTACAAGTCGCACAAGTCCCGTTCCGAATTTTCGGTGAAGGGAACGCCGACAAGGGCCTATCTTGCCGTGAGTGGCGATGCCGCCACGAATCAGAAGGTAATGAAGCAGATTGGCGATGTGCGTAAAGGCTCTTATGACTTCGCCACCGTTGACTGGATGGCCCGCCAGCTCAAAGAAATATACTAGAGAATTTCATAAGCAAAAAAAAGACTTTTCACAGGAAACTTTTTAAAATGAGCGAAAACAAAGAACTCAAAACAATCGAACCAATCAAGATTGAAGAAGATTATTCCGTCACCGTCACCCACAAGGAAAACCTCTTGTCCTTTTTCAAGGATGGCGCGAACCTTGACGGCCTTTACAATGTGGTTGAAACAAAGGCCCGCGCACTTGTTGCCGATGTAACGACAAAGGAGGGCGTTTCCCAGATCAAGAGCACCGCCCGACAGATTGCGAGCATCAAGAAGCGCGTCGATGACCTGGGCAAGGATATTGTGGCGGAACTTAAGGACTTGCCGAAGCAGATTGACGCGAACCGCAAGAAGTGGCGCGAAGACATGGAAGCCCTGCAAGAAGAAATCCGTAAGCCGGTTACCGAAATCGAGAACCGACAGAAGGTAATCGAGGAAATCAAGGCCACCCACGGCAAGATGGCTCTGTCCGGCTCCGAAGAAATCAAGGCCGCTATCGAATCTCTTGACAAAATCGAACTTACTGGCGATAAATGGAAGGAAAGCCTCGAAGACGCCACCGCTGCCGTGACGGCCGAAAAGGGCGCCCTCGAAGTCATGCTTAACGCCGCGCTCAAGAAGGAGGCCGAAGCCCGCGAGCTCGAAGAGCTCCGCAGGAAGCAGGAAGAAGCCGAGCGCATTATCCGCGAGCAGAAAATTCGCGAGGAGGCCGAGCGCAAGGCACGCGAAGAAGCCGAGGCCAGGGCCGCAGCAGAAAAGGCCCGCCTTGAGCGCGAAAAGGCCGAGGCCGAACGCAAGGCCGCCGAGGCTGAAAAAGCCGCAAAGGAGGCCATGGAACGCGAAGCGGAGGCACGCAGGAACAAGGCAACCGCAAGCGTCGATTTTCCCGTGTTCCAGGGGGCAGCCGCCACGGCCAACAACGGCGCACAAACCGCGACGCCAGGGAAAAGGCCGTCCAGGTGGACCGACGAACAGAAGAAAGTCAACAGCGCAATTCTCGCACGGTTTGCCGAAATCATCCGCGCAAGTCTGCCGAAGCACATCGCGGGCCATTCCGACCAGGGCTATGAACTCGCCGCAAACGAGGCCGCAAAGGAAATCATCAAGGCGATCGCGTGCGGGAAAATTGAAAACATCAAAGTGGAGTACTAGCAACATGACACAGAAAAGAATCAAAGAAGAACGCGAATTTGCGGCCCAGTGCATGCTCGAAAAGTTCGACGAAATGCTGGAAGCCGGAGAAATCACTCAACAGCGACACGACGAGCTCGTGGCAAAGGTAAAGGGGGTATAACCATGGAATTTATCGAAATAAAGCGCAACGAGTCCGAAAAGGCCGCATGGCTGGAAAAGCGCAAGCACTACATCACCGGCACCGACGCGGGCAAGCTCATCGGCGTGTCCCCGTGGGGCGGCAAGTTCGCCGTATGGCTCGACAAGACGGGCCGCGCCGCGCCCGTTGTCGAAACGCCCGCGATGAAGGCCGGCAAGAAGTTCGAATCGGCTATTTTGCAGACTTACGCCGAGGAAATGAACTGCAAGCTGGAACACGTTGACGGCTACAACCTCATTACTTGCGACAAGTACCCGCGCCTCGGGGCGTCCCTCGACGGCTGGAACCACGACCTTCAAATTCCGGTCGATGCAAAGAACATCAAGTGGAAAAACGAGAAGTGGGGCGACACATGGACGGACCAGTTCCCAGAATATTACAAGGCACAGCTCCAGGTGCAGATGATGGTGACGGGCGCGACATTCGCACATCTCGCCGTCATGTTCAGCGGCCAGGACTTCTTCATCTATTCCATGGAATACGACGAAGAAATGGCGCAGAAGATTCTCGACGCCACCGAGGAATTTTGGCCCTATGTCGAACGCGACAAGATGCCGGAAGCCGACGGCTCCGACGAGGCCACGGAATACATCAAGAGCGAGTTCGCAAGGGGTGACGCCGCCGCCGTCAAGGAGCCGACAGAAGAAATCCTCGAAGCCTTGAAGGGCTTGCAGAAGGCCAAGCTCGACGAGAAGGATGCACAGACTAGAAAAGCCGAATTCGAGAACCGCATCAAGCTGTTCATGGGCGACGCGACCGCGATCAAGGGCGTGTGTACCTGGAACAACAACAAGGACAGCGTGAAGACGGACTGGGAGCAGGTGGCAAGCGTGGCCCTCGCGTCAATGAGCGCCGAAGACCAGAAAAAACTGATAGCCTCGTACACGAAAACGAAACCTGGGGCGCGTGTTCTCCGAATCACGGCAAAAGGTTACTAAAAAGTAAGAAATAAATAATTTTTGGAACGACTACAAAATTGTATGTTATATGCACATTTCAAACAACAAAAAAGAGGTAAACTAAAATGGAAAACAACAGTTTCAATGTTCCCGCAGAATTTAACCCGCAGAACAACGGCAACGCCGCCGCCGTTCCGACGGTAGCCATGTCCTCCGCAGAAACAGCCGCTATCGCAATGGCGGCACAGCAGAAAGCCGTGGTCGAGGCACGCTACAAGATGGCTCTTGCCCGCCCCCGCGATCTTGACATGGTGCGCCAGGCAATGCTTAAGGACGCAAGCCGCCCCAGCTTTGCAAGCGTCGCAATTTATCACAAGCCCGTGGGCAACGGCGTGGAAGGCCCCTCGATTCGCTTTGTAGAAGCCGCTATCCGAAACATGACTAACATCTTGACGGAAACTTTCACCGTCTCCGAAGACGATGAACGCCGCGTTATCCGCGTTTCCGTTTCCGACCTTGAAGCGAACACCTATTTTTCCCAGGAAGTCACCGTCACGAAAACCGTTGAACGCCGCAAGCTCCCGCAGGGAGAAAAGCCGATCCGGGTGCGTGCGAACAGCAACGGACAGCCCATCTACATCCTGCACGCCACCGACGATGAAATCCTGAACAAGCAGAACGCACTTATTTCAAAGGCCGTTCGTACTCTTGGCCTCCGCCTGATTCCCGGCGACCTCGTAGATGAAGCTCTCTGGAAAATCAAGCAGACCATGGCACAGCAAGACCGCCAAGACCCGGACGCCGCAAAGCACCGCATCATCGACGCTTTCGCACAGCTCGGCGTGAGCGTGGAGACCCTGAAGGAATTTGTGGGCCACGAACTTTCCGCACTCGACCCTAACGAAATCCAGTTGCTCCGTTCCACCTATTCCGCTATCAAGGATGGCGAGACTAGCTGGAAGGCCGTCATGGACGACAAGGCAGAAAAGGAAGCCAACGCCAAGGAAAAGGCAAAGCAGAACGCGCCGACCACGGCAAAGAAGGCCGAAAACAAGAAGGCCGAACCCGTGACGGAAAAGGCACAGACGCGAAACGACAAGAAGGCCTCCGCAACGCCTGAACAGCCGACCGTGACCGATGCCGAAGTCGTGGAAGATTCCGAACCGGCAGACAGCGATATGTTTGCATAGTCGATGAAGCGTCCCCTGAAATATCCTACCGCGTCGATAGTAGGCGAAAAGTTCGGCCTACATTCCGAAGAATACAGGCGTGTTTACGCCCTGGAACAATGGGCGGCGCGGCATGGCTACAAAGGGCATAAGAAGCACATCGTGCCGACAAAGCAAGACCGGAGCAAACAGCAATCTTTAATCTTGATGGAGTTTGAACAATAAATAGGATTTGTACAAAAAATGGCTTATTTGATAAAGACACACGAAAAAAGCGGATTACTAGTCTGTTCAAATGGGTCTGTTTTTATTCCCGAAAGTCGTAAATACAAGGAACACTGGACGTGCGGATCATTGTGTAGAAAATATAGGATAGTCCACCATAACGGCAAGAATTACAGCGTTCACAGAATGGTCGCGGAAACTTTCATTGAAAATCAAAACAACTACCCAACTGTAGATCATATAGATAGAAATCCATTAAATAACGATGTATCAAATTTGAGATGGGCTAGTTATTCTATGCAAATGAGGAATACTTCTCAAAATGATAGATGTTTCAAAAAATATGGTACGCATTATTACGAAAATGAAAAGGAATGCAGAAAACGGAGTGTGTATGAATATTTAAAAACTCCCAAAGGGAAAGAAGTCCACTCAAAAGCAGTCAAAAAATGGAGATCAAAATATAGACGGTTAAAATTCAATGATGGTAAAATACACTATGTGCCTTTAGAAAAGGCTAAAGAATTTGAAAACTTAAAATCATATCAAAGAATTTATACAAAATAACAAAGGATTTAAAATGGCTTTTTTAAATAAATGTATACTCATCGGCAACATCGGGAAAGACCCCGAAATTAAGACTCTCCAGAACGGCAGGAAATTCGTTTCTTTTTCGCTCGCCACCAGCAAGCGTTACCGCGACAACAACGGCGAACAGAAAGAAGAAACCCAATGGCATAACATCGTTATTTGGGGCAAAACCGCCGAGACATTCGAGAATATCGGAATCGGAAAAGGAACGCAGCTCTACATCGAGGGCGAAATCACCAACCGGAGCTGGACAGACCAGACAACTGGGCAGAAGCGATACACTACCGAAATCAATGTAGGCACGTTCCAGATTCTTTCGTCAAGGAATACGCAGGGAACATCCGGCAACGGCGCAAGCAACGGTGGCGCATACGGAGCAAACCAGCAGACGCGACCGCAACAGGCATACAACGCGAGCGAGGACGACGACCTTCCCTTTTAAGTCACGGGGCGTCAATCTATGATTCGATCTGTGGTCAGAACTTGACGCTTTGCCAGCCTTCGCCTAAAAGGTGTGACGAATTAGGCACAACGCCATCATAGCTCAACGGTAGAGCAGCAAAATCGTGGCTATGCTCCACGGATGTAGTCGAACGCATCGTGCGGGTTCGAGCCCCGCTGATGGCACTAGCCCTTGAAGGTAAAATTTTGAAGCGAGGACGCAGAAATGAGCAACCCATCAAAAATACATCGAGCTGAAAACATGTGGATCATGTTCGCGCCGTACCGCCACGCCATCAAGGAGGACTGTCCCGCGAAGATGAAGCTCGCCCTGATGGTGAACAAATGGATGAACCCTTGGCACGCTATGCAGGACCTGGAAAAAGTAATACCGGCCAAAAGGCTCGCGAAACTGAAAGAGAATTTAAAAGGATAATCTACAACGAGGTAAAACAAAATGAACGAAAAAAAATCATATCTATGACGATTGCATCGGGAATCCGCCGTTTGCCGGTGCCATTAAGATTCTCGACGAGAACTACTTGACGGAGCCACAGCGCAAGTACTTCGAAGAAAAGAAGACCCAGATTGAAGCCATAAAGACGGCAACCGAAACCGAAGAAACGCTTAAGAAATTTGCACTCGCCAATTTGACCTATGCAAGGGACTTGCAGGGCAAATGCAACAGGCTTGAAGAAGAATGTAAGCGCGAAATCGAAAATATCAACAAATGCAATAACGCCCGTGCTAAAAAATACGACGATAATTGCCGAAAGCTAGGAAAAGCCATGGGCGTGATGGTAGCCTGCTACCAGGCTATCGACCGTAACTTCGGTGACAAGATTCGCGAGCACATCGAGAAGAACAACCGCACCCAGAAGGAAGGACAGATGAGAGCCCTCATGGAGCAGATGCAGAGGCTCACGAAGTAGAATTTACTTAAAAGCCCTCCGGGCCGCATTTTACCACAACACAACGGTATAATGAACCCATATCTATTGACCGCCCGGAGGGCGAACTTTTGAAAATTGCGTCGCCCATAACAGGACTTTGGGGACGCGATGGCGCGGCGAGGCGGCTCGTAGAGATTCTCCATTTTTGCTTACCGCCCACGCCACTAGGCGGCATAAAAATAGCTGTATAAGCTGATGCCAACGAAGACGGGTAAAACGCCGCGCCTCCACCCGCAGGCCATAACTGCGGGAACGGAATTGAAACGAGGATAGACGACTAATGACTGATTCCGAAATCATCGCCAAGCTGAAACGCGAACCTGCCGAAGAATTGCGGCGGCTTCAACGCAAGCCATTCGAGTGGAAGGTGGAACATGCGATTGATGTTATCCGGGAGTTTGTGGAACACGAAGGCGAGAACGGCGTTTATGTCTCGTTTAGCGGTGGCAAGGATTCACTTGTCCTTCTGCAACTCGTGCGCTCCATCTATCCCGATGTGCCTGCCGTATTCGCGAATACTGGCATAGAGTTTCCTGAACAGGTGAAGTTCGTGCGGACTTTCCCGAACGTTACAGAGGTTTATCCTATTAAGCATTTCCCGAAAATCATCAAGGAGGACGGCATCGTGTTCCCAAGCAAAGAAGTTGCCATGTATATCAAGGCCGCCAAGGGTGACGCTACATACGCCGTAAACGGATTGAAAGGACTTGACACGGACGGAAAGGAAAACAGCTACAAGGCACGATTCAAGAAGTGGGCCTACCTGATGGATTGCGGTGTCAAGATTTCACCTGACTGTTGCAAACTTATGAAAGAACGCCCGATGCGCGATTACGAAAAGTCGAACGGCAAAAGTCCCATAATCGGAACTCGCGCAGAAGAATCTTTTAGGCGAGCTGTCGGGTGGATGAAAAGTGGATGCAACTCTTTTGCGGGCAATCGCGCGAAAAGCACGCCGTTGTCCTTGTGGCTGGAAGCCGACGTCCTTCGTTACATTGACGAGAATGGCATCAAGATGTCGCCAATGTACACCGAGGGAGGAATGAAGCGTACAGGTTGTATGTTCTGCCCGGTGCCGATTGCTCACGGGGATTTAACCAACATTGAGTATGCAAGAACGCATCACCCGAAGATTTACGAAACAATGATGATAAAGCACGGGCTTAAGGCGATGCTTGATAAAGCCAAGAACCACAACGGACAACTGGAGTTTTTCAATGGCTAATTGGGAATCCGAAATTCGCGAGGCGATATTGCGACACGGACAATTTTCCACGACCTGCCTCGAAAAAGAACCGGTAAAAAGAAACAGAAACAATCTTGCTAAAAATTGGCGCAAAAAGAACCCAGACAAGATCAAGAACGCCGTTGAAAAATGGAGAGAGAAGAATCCCGGCAAGCAAAGCGGTTACCAGAAAAAATGGGCTACAAAAAATCCCGATTACTGGAAGAACTACAACAAGTTACACCCCGAAAAGAAAAAGGAATGGAACAAGAGATGGCGGGAAAAGAAAAATTAGCTGGCGGCGTGAACGCTTTGTTGCTCGCACGTAAAAAGCTCGCCGCGACAGACATCGCAAAGTTCGCACCGCCGTCCAAAAGGAAGAAGGCCGAGCCGGATCCGCCGAAGTTCACGAAGCCAGCCGTGAAGATGAGCGCAGCCGAGCGCAAGGCGAAGCAGAAGGCATACGCCCACGCCTACTACCTCGCCCACAAGGACGAGAAAAAGAAGCGCGATGCTGAGTACCGCCAAAAGAACCCCGAAGTCTACCGAAGCAACAGCCTTCAATGGTACTACGACCACAAGGAGCATTGCAGCCAGAAGAACCGCGAGTGGCGGGAAACGCACAAGGAGCAGAAATTGCAAGCCCACCGCAAGTGGATGGCGAATCACCCAGGCTACTACACCAATGAAGCGAAACTCAAACGCAAGGAGAAACGGGATAATGGACGAACAGCATAAAAATGAACAGAATACCACCGAGCAGGAAGCCGACATCATGAACAAGAAAAAGATAAACGCCTTCGACTGCATTTGCGTAACCGATGTAAGAATAATCCCGATTATGCAAATTGAGGGACTGACACACACCAAGGCACTCGCAGAAATCGTTTTTAACGACTAGCTATTGATCCGCGGCATCCGAGTAGTGGAAGGCGAGAATGGACTTTACATATCGTACCCGTTCCCGTTCCATCCGACAACGGACGAAGACGGACAACCAAGAAGTTTCGTTTTCCCTATAACAAATGCGTTACGCGACCATGTGGAAGCGGTGGTGCTGGAAAAATACCAGGACACCGTCAATAACGAAAAAGTAACAAATAAATAAGTTGCGCTTCATGAGATAATTTTCTATAATAAATCACGGCTCGTTAGGACTTTGTCGGGAAAATCGTTTTTTTTCATTTGACGAACCTCGCCCGCACAAACCATGGATCGACGCCATGGGAGCCTCTAAGAAACGCCGATGGGTGCATGACACAACAGACCAAAACACAACCAAAAAAACTTTCTTCGTCGGTCTGTCCGTAAACATACTGCGACCGCACCCGGAGGCAGACCTTTAACAAAACGGCGATGCACCGAACGGCGCAAAGCCAGCGCGGGGTAACTTATCATTTTCTCCTTCTTCTAAATTCTCAATAAGTTACACGACCCCCGCGTGAAGGGCGGCTAAAAGCGGTTCTATATTCCCCTTCTCCCTCTTTTAGCCGTCCAAAATTTTTTACAAACAACAGAGGCAAATCAAATGAAAAACCATGCCCCCCACCACAAGGATATAGCCGACATTCTCGGCTCGGTTCACGACCGCGACCACTACACCGTGATTCGCGATTTTTTCGAGCTTTCAGCCATATCTATCCGCAACAATTTCGACCACGGCCCGGAACACTCAAATTTTGAAAAAAGGTACATGGAAATAGCGCAGGGCTACAAAAAGGAATACCTGGAAGGATTCGCCACGGCTCTAGGGATGCTCGGCAAGAAAATCCAGGACGCGGTAAACGGTAACGCGCCATTTGCAGACTGGGCGGGCGAGCTCTACATGGATTCTGGAACCAGCAACGGCAAGGCGGGCCAGTTCTTTACGCCCTATTCCGTGTCGCAATGTATGGCTAGAATAAATTTTCCGAAAGACGAGGTGAGAGCTAAACTTGGCGACGATCCGAACAGCGCGACCGTCCCGAAGTCGAGCGAGCCGCAGGAAAATGCTCCAGAGACTCCAAAAGAAGAACCCCAGCTAGCCACGGCGATGGCTGAAACGGCCCCAAATTGCGACGAAAACGGGCAATTTTCACTTTTTTAGGGCCTAATTTGCAGATTTTCCGAGTTTTTAGCGATGTAAGCAAAAAATAAGAAAAATCTTTGACTTACCTCTTGACTACTGTCAATAAATTATGTATATTATGTATATAGATAACAACAAAAAGCGAGGAAATCATGACGAACTTTGAAAACTGCTACGAAGCGAAGGAAGCCTTTTGGAAAATCTGGAAGAAGAACAAGGTTTGCGGCCTTTCGCGCACCGACATCGACATCTTCGACGGTATCGTTTCTTTTTTCAGCAAGAACGTCGAAGAAATGGACTGCTTCGGAAAGTTCCAGGGATTTGCCGCAAAAATCCTCACTCGCAACGAAGTCAAGATGTGCTCCAAAGGCTATGCCTTCCTTGCTGCAATTAAGGATGAAGAATTCGCACACCGCATCTGCACTAGCGAAAAACTCTGGAATATGGCTGCTTAAAAAAAAATAAAACCTTTAACAACGAGGAAAATCAAATGAAATTCACAAAAAAAGCATTCCGTGCGGCGCTCAAGGCCAACGATCAAACCGAAGTATGGCATCTTGCCGCGATCAAGATTGGCCGAATCCCGACGAGGCACGAGGTCTACACGATGGTCAAGGAAATCTCGAACTCCCAGCGCGACGCCGGGAGAGCCTTCTCCATCGCCTACAACTCCATCCGCAAGGACGCCCAGCGCAAGGCAATCGACGAGGCCTGGATGCGCCGCGGAGCCTACCGCCAGAACGACGGCAGGGCCGACGCGCTGGATATGCTGCGCCGCCTGCTGACGGAAAACTGCGGCAATTACACGAAGGTGCCGATGCTCGGGCATACGCGCCTCTACTTCTGCCATCCTGGCTACGGCCACGCAGACTACAATAAGGTACGCACCTGCGCCATCGAAGGCAACGAGGAATTTGTAAACAAAATCGTCAAGATTGGCGAAAAATTCATGGCAAAACACAACATCTAAAAAAGAGGATAAACAAATGAAAGTCATCAAATGCGAACGTGTGGATAACCCATTTTACAAGGCCTTGGTAGAAAATCCGTGCATCAGGACTGAAAAAGAATTTGACACCGAAAAAGAGGCGAACGAATTTATCAACGCCGATATTGACGAATACCTAGCCAAGCATGACGGCAACGACATCAAGGCCATAAAGATAGAGCTCGAATGGCAAGTTGGCGCAAGCATAAAGGACAATTCTAGGTTCGGGGGTCTAAACATCTATTACTCAAAACGAAGCTGGTAAAACCGCAAAACAATTCACCACAACAAAAAAAACAGGAGAAACCCAAATGGCTATCAAAGAAAGAACCACAATCATGATCGACCGCGAGCTGCTCACCGAGGCGCAGAACACCGCCGCACGAATCGGCATCCCGCTGGCAGTTGCAGGGAGTACATCGAAATTCTTGCGGTACTTGCTCCAGGACTTCAACGCGAAGAATCCGAAGCACTCCAAGAAGGCTTAATCACGAATAAAAGAGGCATCAAATGAAAATCAAAAAATCCGTACATTTAATGGTCGTAATCGGCCTTGAAAAAGGTCAAGACCGAATCCGTTGCACCGAAGATGAATTTGAAGAAGCCGCAAAGTTCGGCGTCCGCGATCCGTTCCGCAAGAACCGATTTGTTGCGGCGTTTTCGGTTTACGAAGATACAAAGGGCGGTTTCTTCGCATACTTTAGCGAGGCCTTCAAGATCGCAGCCCGCAAGGCTTGGGGAATCGTGCCGAACGAACAGGCCGATAAAACGAAAAACAAGGGAGCCAAAAATGATTAACCATGAACAGATAGCCGCATACCGTGAAATGGCAAAGAACGCAAGCGAGAACAGCATGGAAGCCCAGATCAGGGCCAACCTTGAATCGACCTGCGACAAGTTCGCGGGAAATGAAGACAAGTTCGACCGTTGCATGTTATTCCTTAAGAAAGTCTGTCTTGAAATGCTAGGCGGAGAGGACGCAGCCGAAGGCGACGAAAACAGGAGCTACAGGACACTTTCTGGCGATATTCCCGACGAGGTGTGTTTCCGAATCTGCCGCGACTACTTCAACGACGAAATCTGGAAGGCCGAAGACGAGGAAAACGAACGCAAGAAGGCCGAAGAAGAACGACTCGCAAAGGAAAAGGCCGAAAAGGAAAAGAACGCCCCTGCGAAGTCTGCAAAGAACAAAAAGAAAGCTCCGGCAAAACCCACGAATCCGGCGCCCGATCCTGAACCGGAAAAGGAAAAGGCCGAAAAGCCGGTTGCCGTTGTCAAGGAAGAACCTGTGACGGCTGACTCGCTCGTCAAGAAGGTTGCGGAACGCAACCGCCTGATTATCGAGGCCAACAACAAGAGACTCGGAATCGGTCTCGCTGAAACCATCGACCTTTTCGGAACGGGAAAATAGAAGCCATGATTAAGGCCGGTTATTACGAAGATGTAATCACTGTCGAGGACGGGATGCTTTTCCGTACAGTGATTGCCCATTGGGCCGCGACAAGACGCCGTGACGGCGGGTGCCATGCGGTTTACAGGATCGACGAGAACGGGAAAGAATATTGCCGCGCTCTCATGTACAATATGTATTGCGGCTATTACATCGACGAAGACGACTTGAAAGATCGCAAGTGGTACGATGTGTATTCAAGTCCAGACCATTTCAAGTATGGGCATTACGAACAGTTACGCAGTTTTGGCGAGACGGACGCGGAACGCATTTGCCGCGTACACCCCGACTTCAAATATGTGGTACAGAAGGCAGGAGAAATGCCTGTGGCAAAGATGTTCAACATCCTGATAGCCTGGAAAAAGAACCATAACGTAGAACTTCTTGTAGGAGCCAACCTCGACTATCTTGCACTGAACAAGTCCTTTGCAAGGCTGACGAAACCGAAACAAAAGGCCGTGCTGAATTTCATCCGGGAAAATTCCGAAGCGATCGTGAACAAGTGGAGCCTCGCCAAGATAAATTTCGTCATGAACAAGAAGGGCGCCCCCCAGGACTTCGACGCATGGCAGAAATTTAGACCACTCGGCAACGTGGTCGATTACAGGTGGTTCAAGAAATACGGGACGGATCGCGACAAGTACATTCTTTATTGTGATTACACGCAAATGGCTAAATATTGCGGTCACGACATGAAAGAGGACTACTGGAAGTACCCCAAGAGCATAAAGAAGGCCCACGACAAGGTAATGAAGCAATACGGGCTCGTTATCGAGGCGGAGACCATAGCCGCCAAGAAAGCCAGGGCTAGAGAGGCCAAGGCGAAAGAACGCAATTTCAAGAAGTTCGCCGGCGAATTTTGCAAAATGGTCTCGACGGCTTGCGGGCTGGTGGCCTACATTCCCCAGACCTTCGGCAAGGTATCGGATCACGCGAAAGCCCTGCATCAATGTCTCACGTATGCCGATTACACGGGCAAGATGGCTAAACGAGATTGTCTGCTCGTATTCATCGCCGATGCTGACGGACATTCAGTAGCCACGGCTGAAATCGCGCCTAACGGCAATGTCGTTCAGTTCTACGCAGACGAAGACCGCGAAGAAGCCGAGGAAATGAAACCGACGGCAGAGGCGCAAACGGTATTGGAAAAATGGCTCAAGGACTTCGGCAAGGATGCCGTAAAGGCCATGAAGAAGGTAGCCTGATTTATGAAAAGGTTTAGATTCAAGATGAACGAAAAGGTTTTCCCGACGGTACTAATCTGTCTCAACTTGTGCGCCATGGTGCCTTATGTGACGCACGGCAATTTGAAAATGAGTGTCTATTGGTTCGCAGCCGCGCTGCTGAACTTCGCTTTGACATGGCTTTAACCACAACCTATAAGGAGTAATCAAAATGAAACTCAGCATTGACGACGTAAAGCAAATTGTAAACAAAGTAACGCAGGGGGGGGGTAGCAATTACACGCCCCTGGAAATCGAACTTGCAAAGATGGTAGTAAAATACCGGCAGACGATCGGCAGGCTCGCGGGCGAAAAGGCAATGATGTTCGACAACCTTTACAAGGTCTACAATGCAGTCCACAGCACCGAATTTTCCGCCGACCTGATGCACAAACACGCCGCCGTCTTGGCAGGCAACAGCAAGGCGCATTTCAAGCAGGCCGTAAAACTCGACGGCGAACTGAAGGAATTTATTGACAATGGCACCAGCGAAAATAAAGACGGCTGAGGAACTCGCAAGTCTTGACCGCATCTTTGCGGAGGTGGAATCGGCGGAGCGCGGCGAGACCCTGGAACCGGCTGAAACGCGAACGCAGGAGCAGATAGACGAGGACAACAGACGCGCCAAAATTGACCGCCTCTCCAGCCTAGAACGGAAGGAGTTTCTCGGCAACGTGAAGAGCATCGCCGGAAACGACGGATTCAAAATGAAGTGGGAGCGGATTCTATCGCAGTTTATCCTTAACCAGCTTGCGCCGATGAACGAGGAAATCAACATCTTGCGCAACTTCGCAAATGCGGTCGATAACCGATTGCAGAAGGCCGAAAAAGCGGCCAAGGAACAGGACAACCATCATTACTACAAGATTTTCGCAGAAGGAGTCAAAACGCTTCTGGAATCAATCTAAAAGGAAAAACGATGCAGACAATCGAAGAATACAAGGAATACACCAAGCAGCTCGAAGGCGAAATGGGAAAGTGGCACAAAGCCTACGATGCGCTTGTTATCGAACGGAACGCGCTTGTAAGCAAGCTGCTGCAATACGAGAAAACCGTCGAGATAAGCGCGGAGGACGGCACGAAATGTGTCGCGCTGTCGCGCAAGACCTACGACGCCATCGTGTCCGAACTCGACGAGCTCCGCAAGCACGAAGTGGAGTGGGACCTGTCAAAGACACGCATCAAGGAATTGATGGGCGACAAGGTGCAACTCGAAGAAACCGTTGCCGTTCTGCAACTGAACGCAGAAAACAAGAGAGCGAAGGCTGATAAAATAAACGCACTTCATCAAAAGTCTCTCGCAAGACTGGAAGAACTTGTAAATAAAAAATACCCAGACGAAGAAGAAGACCACGTCAATGCGGATGTCATTCTTTGCGAAATGCTGGACGCACTAGGTTACAAGGATTTAATAAATACGTGGGACAAGGTTAAAAAGTGGTACTCTTAAGGGGCTATCATGAGCGAAGAACGGCTGAACACTTTTAGAACATTTGAAAAAAAGATGGAAGACGGCTCCGTCGTCGTGTGTTGCGAAATCAAGCCAAAGACCGTTATTGAATATGAACAAATATGCAAGGCGGTAGAAGACTTTAGAGACCGTATAAGGCACCAGGAAGAACCATTTTTCGACAAGCTCCCCGAAGAAGCAAAAACAGAAATTCAAAGGGCGCATCTTGAAATGGTGCTGAATCGCGACTTTAAGCCGATTTATGTAAACGTGGCTCCAAGAGCCGCCGTCCACGAAGTTAAAATTGAAATAGAGGTAAAATAAAATGAACAATGATGAAAAGGCGCCAATGGTTGCAGCCGAATGGAGCCGACTTTCGGGCCAGCCGTACAGACTGACCGAGGAACAACGGAGAAGGATGCGAAACGGAAAGTCCATCTACCAGCGCGATAAGGTCGTGGAAAAATACGATGTCCGAAAAGGTAAATGGGTGTAGAAAACATGAACCAACAAAAACTTACTGAAAAGGGGGCGAATATGCCCAAAAAGGAAATCGACAAAAAAACGTTCAAGATTTGCGAGGCCGTCAAGCTGGGACTCGACAAATTCTTTATCGAAGAAAACAAGCCGATAAAGATTACGGAAGCGCACACGGACTTCGCAAAAAGGATCATTCCGACCTTGCCGCGTGGCTGGATGCAGCAAAAGCACTCATGGGACGCCTGCAAGGCGTAACTGATAGAACTTTAATATCGTAAGTTTCATGTAAGAAACAAATAAGTTACAAAACGTGCGAATTTATCTAGTTTTAACCAAAAGAGAGATAAATACGAAATGAAATTCTTTAAGACTTGCTTGCAATTGATTTACATATTGCTTGGATCCGCCGCGATGGTGGTCGCGCCGTTCTCTTTTTTCTTCTACCTTCTGGAAATCAGCGCGTTCCGTTCGATCATTTACGCATGGCTGGCATGCGCTTTCTTAAGTGCGTTTGTGTTGTTGCCGACCGGAACGACCAAGAACCGCAAAGACAGAAAGACTAAGCGCGCCATACTCCGAATCAAGAAGTTTTTTGCTTCCATCTTTTCGGCAATAAAAAAAGTGATTTGCAAGGTCTATGAAGAAATCTTTAGCGAAGAATATATTGAGGACTAGGAATATAAAATGACGATACGCGATAAAATAATGCAAGCGGCGGTAAATATAGAAGGCTCCGCCATCATGCTATCCGAAAAGTGGGACTGCTACCTGATTGGCTACACCATCCCGGAAGGCTCAAAGACCGTGCTGGGAGTGTACGACATGACTGTACTGGTAAGCGGAAACATCGACCGTGAAGACGCTGTTATTGACGAAATGAAAGCCATAAACGGCGGCATGAAGCCGGTATTGGTTCATACATGGTAGAATCTTGGCTTTACGTTTAACAGTCCTCGCCGGTGCGCTTTTGTTTGTCGGAACGGTATTGTTCTGCCTTGGCGCGGTCTGCATGTTTATAGGAAATTTAGTATAATGCCACACAAAAGAAAACACCCCTGTTATAGATGCGGAAAACTAGACACGTTAATGATTAGTAGGACTTGCAGAAAGTGGATTTGTTTGGAATGTGCAAAAGTAACAAATTGTATGCGTATTGTCGGTAGCGAACCGCCAATGCTTTTAGAAGGAAGATAAAAATGAGAAAATTTAGCGGAGTGCAATTTAGTTGCCACTATGCTTTCAACACGAACTGCGATTTTTACTGCAAGCCTTCAATGAAGGGCGGACACCGCCACAACCACCTAAGCAACCACGAACTTCGCTTGATGCACACGAAAAACGAAAGAAAGTGTATTCGTAAATTCTTAAAGAAGTAAAGTCCCTGGCCCGTGCGCGCAAACGGGCGTGCTGGTTCGAATCCAGCTTCTGCAATAACGATTTAATGAGAATCTACGAATCCACGGAGGACGATTTTTAAATGGCCGTAAACAAAGACATGTTTCACGCACAAACTACACCTAGCAACCAGATGTTCAACACAGCCTGCAAAGTTTTAGACGGCGTTTCTGAACTTAAAGAGCGCAACGCGGAACTTGAAAAGACTGTCGAAGAACTGAAATATACTGTTGCCACGCTTGAAACTGATCTTGCCATGGCTCAATCGTGGCGAACGACCACGCCGCCCGTCGGCGTTGAGCTTCTGCTTGAAACGGGGGACGGGTTCTGGAGAGTTAGATTTAACAACAAGGAAAAAGTCGATTACCTTGTCAACGAGGTCAAGATTAAACGATGGATCCCGTTTCCCAAAACAATAGGATAGGCAAGTGATAGTTTGCTGGTGGTGCCGAATGCCGAAGAAAACAACAAAGTGCCGTTTGAAATTTTCCCGAACGTGGGTGCATTTGTGCAAGGACTGCAAAAAAGGATTCAAAGACAAGATTAAGGAGACGAAAACAAAATGATTATTGCGATTAGTTTTATCCTTGGTTTAGGATTGTGGCTTTATGGGTTAAAAACCGCTTTTGTTACGGGCATTAATATTGATGCTATTTTCTTTCTGTTGCTTGGCGGTCAGCTTGTAAAAATCTGGTACGCCTATATAAGCGACCAGAATTTTGACGAGTGGAAAAAACGCATTGAAGAAATGCTTGACAAAAGGTAAAAATGGGCCAGCATTGCATAATCTGTAATTTCCCGTGCGACGACGATGTTCTGTTTTGCCCTGAATGTGTCGAGGCCGACAAGTTAAACGAACGAAAGACCGTGAACGATGAAGTCCGCGAATTGCACAGGCTATGGTGGCAGGATTGCGAGCGCATGAACAAGGAAATAGATAGGCTGAACAACGAACTAGAGGAAAAGAAACAAAATGAAACCGAGAGCGAAAAAGAAAAGACTTAAAAAGACTTTCCCGCATAGCAATATTTGGAAAAAGACAAAATCTGGATATAAGAAACGACTGCACAAATGCCCCGTTTGTGGCGGTTCAAGGCGTTCCGGCTATTATAGTATTTGTCCCAAGTGCAACTGGGTGTACGAATGGCAAAAGAAGGTCGAGGAACTTGTAGAACAGGCCGATGCCATGATGAAATCGCATAACGCACATTTGCGGGTTCTTTTTTTCAAGCCGTATATCGCGAACATCGACTGCGAAATTACCGCCTACTGCGACCAGCACGAAGTAACCGAAACGCACCGCAACGGCGACCGCTTGACAGGCGAATTTAAGGTTGAATACAAGGCAAGGACTTTCAGGACAGGAAAGAATTTGTCTTTGGTAGATTTGCGTCATGCGACGGATCCGAAAAAGATGCTGCTCGATACCGCGATTGAACTTTTCCGTAACAACAAGAAATACGTGGAAGATTACATCGACCGAAACGGGAAGATGGTTACAATTTGCGGAGTCCCTGTTCCGGCGGTAGTTGGCTCATGGGGCGAACCGAGAAGAAAGAATCATGTTATATTCAAGAGGCTATAAATGGAAAATGATAATTGTGTATTCAAAGAGGAACCGTCCTTTTCTCCCGAAAATGAACTTGAAAATTTGCTTGAGGCTTACAAAGACAGCCATTCCAAATTTTTTATAGACGAAAAGCAAATCGCCGAAAACGAAAACACAAAGAAAATTACAGAATTATCGCTCTATCACTTTAACGTAGGCTTGCTTATGGGCATGAGGTGGAAAAAGTGAACGACGAGCTTTTTAAGAAATTCTTAAAAGATCTGGACGAGGCCCCCGATTATGTCAAGGAAAACACGATGTGTTATTTCTGGCATAATACTTCGGCTTGCACCAAATGCCCTAAAAAGGATTGCAAGGCGAGGGAACCACGCGAACTTCATACGAAAATAACTAATCTGGAGCGAATCGACCCAAACGAAAAAGCAGAATACCTAGTAAGGATTTGCGATTACTACACTATCGCAATACCAAACCCTAAAACGAAATACAAGTTATTCTGCGACATCATCCGCAGAATAGGACGAGGCGAATACAAAAAACTATTTTTCCCGAAGGAAAATCCACCTGTTCTTGACGATGTAGAATTAGAAAATTTCCGAAAGAAATTTTAATTTTCTCCCTCCGTAAAAAACCGAAAGCCCCCGATGATTACTCACCGAGGGCTTTTTTTGTAGCCTCCCCGACTACGTTATTTTTTTTTCTTTGTTTCTAATACCGTTCGACTATCGCAAGACTGCGAACGTTGCGGCATAGCATCGTCACCATCTTTTCCGCGTCCTTGCTTTCGTCTATGCGTTCCTTTGCGTCGTCGCGCTTCATTCCGATCAACACGCACGCGGCAGAATCCTGGTAGGTGTTTCCGGCGTGGATCCTGACGCCACGCCTTGACGGCACCTTGTCCGAGAACAAAAGCGGGAGCTCACGCCCGAACTTCGTTGACCTGGAATTTTCGATTGAATAGAGACCGGTGGGAATGGCTTTGGCTGTGTTTTCGAGCGTGTAGCAAATAAACGCACCGTTCAAATAAAGAGAGCCCAGGATAGCCGTTCCCGTGCGTTTGTCGCGTATCAATGTAAACATGATTCTATCCTATTGTTTCCCACTTTGCCGAAACGTAGCGGCGCACGTTGTAGCCGTCGTTTCCCCAATGGTTCTTTCCACCGGCGAAGATTTCCACGCCCTTGTCGGCGCAACCCGCAACAAAGCGGCTCATGCCCCAGCACCGCCACATTCCGCGCAAGATGTCGTCCACTTCCTCGCGGCTCAATTTCACGGGTTCGTGTTCGCCCTCGACAATTCCCTTAAGGATGTAAAGGACATCGTGGGCCGTCGGTGCCGCGTTGTAATCGTCGTCATCGCTACGCCATTGAGGAACCAGGAGCGAAACGGGCCAGAACGTAGACGCGCCGTCCGTGGTGAAGTGCGGGTAAATCGTGATTGCCAGCTTTGCGCGTTCCTTTTTTCCGTCCGTGAAGGTGCGGGTGAGCCATATATCTATTATCGCCTTGCCGCAAAACTCGAATGGCCGCTTTTCGGTAGTGACAAACGGCGTCACCGTGTAGGATTCTACCGTGCATTTCGTGCGCTTCACTTTCCAAGCTCCTTTCCAATGGGCAAGTCGAACTTTATTTTAAGCGCAACCAAAATTTCGCGGAGCAACCCGTTCTGTTCTTTTAGTTCGCCTGCAAACGCTTCGAACTTTTCGTCCCCGTCGTTTAGACGGTTTGCGTGCGTTTTAATTTGCTCCTGAACAACAGCAAGCCCGGTTTTCAGTTCCTGCACTTGTTCGTCGCGAAGCTCGGTTTGCGCCTTGCGCTGCTCCTGGATAAGTTCGGTTTGCGCCTTTGCGGCCCGTGCCTCGTTACCGCTTTTGATTGCCTTTACCCCGGCGGCAATGCAGCCCCCAAGGCTTCCAAACCCGGTCACGATTGCAGCTATGTCAATCCCAGTTATATCCAAAACCAAATTTCCTCCAAAAAGGTGAAAATATAAAACAAGTTAATACTCCATCAAACACACTCAAATTTATAGAAGAAATTTTTAGTTTATGCCCAATTATACCATTTGGAACCCATCCTTAAAAACGCCGTTATTGAATGGCTCGGCATGGAAACGGTCTCATAAGAAATCGCACCGCCGCCGCTAATTATTCCATATTTAACTGATTGAGTCGTGTCCGTGTCATTCAAAACAAACCAAAGATGTCCAGTGCTTGCAGTTTGATTATAGAAATCATTATTCTGGTGGGCGCTGCAAACCCAACAACCGTCACCGCCTCCAACGGCACCACTTAACAATAGTTGTCTAATTCCAAGAACCCCATTAACATTAGCATTGCCGCCAACATTCAGCGTCTTTGTGGCGCCAATGGTTAAATCGGCGTTAATGGTGACATCTTTTTCAAATTGAGCAGGTTGAGTAAAAAGCGTCTCCGCTCTAACTACAAATCGCTTGGCGGCTTCCGTTCCCGTAAACCGGAGGACAAGTTCCTTCATATTTATGTCCGGGCTATTTGCAATACCAAGCTTCCAACCTTGTTTTGGGAAGTTAGTATTAAAAAATTCTAATTCCTGCGTGTCAATATGGTCACGACTTATTTGTTTTTCAGTTGTTACAACTTGACCGTCAACACGGGCTTGATTTGAAATGGTAATTCCATTTTGACCCAAAGTAAGTTTTTGTGTCAACCCGTTTGCAGTGCTGCTAATTTCGGAAGTTGTATAACCTAAAACAACCTTTTGCGTTCCGTTTGGATCAGCAACTTGCAGCGTAATTCCGTCACCGCTTTCTACAATGGTGTAGTCACGTTGGTCGCTTTGAGATGTATGCGGTTTGGCAAATGTTGTTCCATTACCGGTAATCGTCAATGATTTGCCATCACTTCCCTGCAAGACAATAGAATTAAAATTCTTGTCACCAAGAAATGCAGCAAGCATTTGAAGAGTAACAGCCTTGTTCTTCTGGCCAAGGTTGTTACCGGGCTGGATTAGCAGCAAGAGGTCCTGGGCGGTTAGGGTCGTAGCCCTAGGCAGCATAGACCCTGCAATGGGTGCATCAGGTATTTGTCTATCGTAAGGCATAGGGGAGTCCTCCGTTTTAAGTTATCCGTAAAAGTTTAGTTTGTCCAAAGCATAGGCGGATGGCGTCCCGAGTACGGAGCCGATGGCCGTGCAGATGGAGGTCAGGTAGAGAGTGGCATATTATGTGTATACCTCACCAAATTCAGCGGGTTCTCCGTTATTGCCAAAGAAATCGTTTACTCCGACGAAAATAACAACAAGGTCGTAATCATTTGAATAATCGGACAGCCTGTCAAGAATACACGGAGTCATCGGCGTTTTGCGTGAATAGCCCGTTCCGCTCTTGCCACCATTGGTGGCAACGGATAATCCTAATTCGGTCTTGACAATTTCAAAATAAATTTCACTAGTATGCCCTCCTTGATTAGACGTTATGCTGTCGCCTATGAAGAGAGCCTTTTTTCCACTCCACGTAGAGTAATTTCCAAAAGGAGCAATTACATTTTTCAGTGCGTCTATGATTACGTTCGCAATGAGTTTATGGCCTGCCGTGTTTGGATGTAGGTTATCCAAGCTTACGTTAGAGTAGTACGTATTACGATGTTCGGAAAGCAGCGGGTTCAGTCCAACATCGTGATTTAAGTCAATTATGGGAATGCCCCAAAGACCCGCACATTCTTTAATCCTGTTGACATAATCTATCAGTTGTTTGCCAATTCCATTCGTCTCAAAAAATTTCGGAACATTAGGATAGTATCCGTTGTTAAGAGGCGTGCAAACAACAACGCGAGAATTCGGATATTTTTCTTGAATTTTCCTCAATGTCCAAGAACACATCCCAGTGAATGTAGTTTCCGAATAGTTAATCCCATTATAAACTGAATACGCTTTCTGTCTGTACGAATACGCACGAATAGGATTGTCGGCTACTTGTTGCATGTATATATTTACGGATATGGCTAGATATACTGCACCATCAGGGACATCTACGATTGAATTATAACTTGATGTATCCCCAGTACCGACAACACCCGATACAAAATTATCATTGTTAAACAAATCATCCGTAAGGAAGCAATATCCATAGGCGGTGGTGCCGTTTCGGAAATATCCCCTAAGGTTTAATTTTGAATACTTGTCCACTCTCACATAAAGTATTCGGAAATAACTACTTGGAGTGATAGTTTTATCGGTGTTCATAATTCCAGAAGATATAGACTCTACTGGAATCGAAACAATACCATCATTAAGTAACTCGCTAATAGTTTGTTTGCAAGACTTGCGACACACTTGCAACGAAAGACCTTCTCCAGTGCTTTGGGCATCATTGATGCTTATTGCACAATAATTGATGTTCATACCATAAGGTATAACGAACACCTTGTCAACATAAGCATCTTCTCCAAATCCAAGAGTTTCGCCATAAGATACGAACTGATTTTGTTCAAGTTCACTAGATTGATAAAAACCTATAAGTTGGACATCTGTTCCACCCCGACCATATCCACGCACTCGCACAATATCGCCTTCAAACACGCGATATACTTTATTTGTAAAATGAGAATTGTATGCTTTATACGATGCATTTTCAAAAATTATGTTGTCAAATGTCGCAGTTTCGTCAACCGAAATAAAAGCATCACCGCACGCTTCGGATAAACCAAATAACGAGTCAACGGAATTAAAGTGTTCTTTAAACTTTTTACTATTATAAGCATTCTGCGCCGTCAATGCCAGCAGGTCGTCCTTGCTCATCTTCGCAGTGCCGCTGGGTCCGTCCACGGGTATCACGTCACCAGTACGAAACCCAGTGATGCTTGTCACCCAGTCCTTAATCCGTTTAAATAACATAGACATTTTATGCCCTCCGTTTAATTTGTTTCAAAACTTTCGTTTGTTGTCAAGTAGTCAATCCCGACCACCACGTTGTCCTCGTCGTCCACAATCAAGTAGCCCTCATCGTCCACCATAGCGTACTCGGTATCCGGCCAACGCTGGTCCACCACCAGGGGCTGTCCGTTATCCTCCAGGACTATGAGCCCCCAGGGCTCCCCGTCCTCGCAAGAGATGAAGGTGCCTTGCCCAAGATCGACACCCGAAGCCGCCGCTATGGTTCTTACTTCGTCTATATCCGGTTCGGGCATTCCATGGCCGAGAACGAAATAAAGACCCGCGGGCCATACGGGACAAAGAGCCATGTCCGTAATGCCGAGCGCAATCTTGAAATAGTTGTAGATAGCCTCGAATGTCGGCAGGTCATCGGTTCCGCTGCCTATGCGGATTCTCATTCTTAACTGTTCGTCGGTCTCGCCTATTTTTCGGGTAATTCCGAAATAGAGTCCGTAATAGTCGAGCATCGGGCCCACGGCATCGTCAAGGTTGAAACTGTCCGAAATTTCACGAAAAGCTGTTTCGATTTCGTCCGAAGATCCAAGAGCCGCGCCGATAACGCCAAGTAGCTTCGTACTCCGCTTGTATTGCTCTGGAACGTACTTTTTCTGTTCCAAGGAATAATTTGTTATCGGCTCACTCATAAATTACGGTTCTTCTACAACAAAGGAAATTCTATCCTCTTCGAGGACGGCATAGCTAAAGAACGAAACAGGGATATTCGTAAACGCCTCGTAGCTCGCAGAGCTGGGTGCCGTATCGGGAGAGTTCGTCACAGCGACGGCGCACATCGCGACGCCGATTCCGGGAACATCGTAAAGTCCCTGGTTGATTCGTGTTGAAATAATATCCTTGCCGAGGGTATATTCCTTTTCAGCCCATTCAACGAGAGCGTCCTTTACTGCGTTTTGACCTGGGAAGGCTTCTTCGTCATAAAGCGAATAGGTGACCTTTACCCATAGATACACTGGAGTGGGGCGGCTAAAGCTAATCTGCTGTTCAATTCCGTGGCTGTCGGTGATGTTCACCGACGTGTTGCCGTAGGACTGAATGCCTCCTGGCTGGTTTTCGTAGATGCACTTCGCGATGTCATTGTCGTTGCCGCCAACAACGAGCGAAACAAAAGCCTTGCCGGGCACTCCTTCATCGTCGGTGGTAAAGCCTCGGTTAGACTTGACAATAGCCGAAGAAACACCCGGAACATCAAGTAGGGCCAGTTCAATAGCCGGATCTGTGGCTCTTGCCTTACTAGACTTGGCTGCAATCGCACGGCGCAGGCGCAAGGATTCGTCAGATTCCAGGTCCTCGCCAGGGTCACCGGCCACGTAATTGTAGACGGAGTTCCAGCCGCTGACAGCGACGGCAATCGTGTCAAGCTCTCCAATTTCGCAGGTTTGGTAGCCCGTTTCAACGGCGGTAAATTTGCCGTTTGCTCCAGACTGAATGACGAAATCGGAAGGCATGGCCCCGGTAATACCAACTGGAGAACTATTGGATGTCTTTACGATAAGTCCGCGGTCTGTAAGCGTCGCTGAACCACCCGCACTATTTACGGCTGTCCTTAATACGGATAAATTGCCAGCGCTCGTGGAATTGTTCAGCGTCACATCGCCAAACGTGAAATGGAAAACGTATTCCGTGTTTTTCGCGGAGCCGTTATCAATAATCAGGAGCTCGTTGCAGGAGGAACGCGAAATTGTGACAGTCTCGTTAAGCGCGAAGTTTAAGCTGCCGCGCTGACGCCTTGCAAGAGAGCCTACTGGAATTGTTGCGCTATCACCGCTTGTATAGAGAACGGCATCGACGGTGCAGGGCAGGGCTGGCTTACGGGAAACGCCATTGAAGGCCGCGCGGGCGTCTAGTGCAGCGCCTACGGCCTGGTTCGGGTCAAGGCTGGAATAGATTTCCTGTGCAAGTTCCCAAAGGTCGTTATAGGATAGGGCGAGCTGTGAAATAAGAAGTCCGTTCGGACTATCCACGGCGGTTTCAAAAGCAACGCCGAAAACTTGCTTGAACTTGTTTTCAAACTCGACGCGTAACTCCTGGAGCGTCTTTCGGTTCAGGCCGGTAGGTGTGACAAATTCGCCCATTAGATAGTACCCTCTGCAATTTCTCCCGCGGTTCCCTGCACCCTAAAATCCACGGTAAGGCGGCGGTGTCTCACGGAAAAAGTCAATTCGAGCGAAAGTATCGTTGCCACGCCGTCCACGCCCTTGATAACCGAGGCGAGCAGGGAGCGCACCCTTCCAAGGTCGGGGTTCTTCTTAAGGATTTCCTCGTAATAGGGAACCCCGACGGAACGGTCAAGGAAACATTCGCCCTTGAAAGTCTGGAGCCTACATTGGATCCTTTGGGCCAACAGGGCGGACGGGTCAACCAGCACGGCAATATTGCCGGAGCCGTCAAGACCTATGTCCCAAGTTGCCGTGTAGAGCGCAAGTTGCAATTCAAACTCCTTATCTTAAATATAACTTATTTTTATCTTATTTTTACACTACATTTTTTAAAAATTGAAAAAGGAACGGGAAACATCACGGCCTACCTCCCCAAGTCTGGCTCTCGCGAAGTCTCCCGTTCCCAAAGCTCCAAAAAATCAGGACAATGAACCCGTGCCGGAGCCGGTTGCTATCGTTGAGCCCTGCCCGCTTGACGGTGTAACCTGAACCGCTATGCCGGACGAAACGGTCACAGAAACAGTCGCCGTCTTGATGTAGGCATCTATCTTTTCCGCCAGCTTGTTCGCCACGTTCTGCAATGCGGTTTCTTTTTCCACGTTGTCCTTGTCGTTGAGCGCGGCGGCTTCTTTCAGGGCCGTTCCGAGGTCTGTCTTGAATTTTGCCAAATTGAGGGACATATACTGCTATACCTCCGGCGTTATCGGTGTAGGTGTCGGCGCGCTTGTCGGGCCCACCGCGGTCGGGTGGACGTGGTTCTTAAGGCTTACGCCCGGGCCGGCCGGTTCCGGGCCGCAGAGCACATCGCCACGGGCTATGATGTCACCCTTCGCCACGACCTGGCCGTCAAAGACGAACTTCTTTGCCGTCCACGTAATCACCCCTTCCTTGTCAACGGTGATTCTCGCCTTGCCCTTCGAAGGCGTCGGAATCAGGCCTGGAATGGCAACGGCGGAATCAAGGTTGAAACGGGACGCCACGGCGGGAATTGCCGGAAAATCGCCGTTCTTCCATGTAGAAATATCGGATTCCTGGAATAGCAACAGAACGCCGTCGCCCTCGTCAAGCGGGAACTCCAAGTCGAAGAACTTGGACGCGGGGAAAACGACGGGAACTTCCATCAGGCTCGGGATCTCGATTTGAACCCCGTTATCCATGAGCATGCTAACGGCGGGCTTGACCGTAGCCGTGTGCTTTCCCGCATCGTACTTTTCCACCTTTGCCGGAAGCGAAGTGTGGACGGCGTACATCGCGGAGCTTAAAAAAAGATCCATCGCGGATTGCATCGACGCCATATATCAAGCCTCCACCAGGTTTAAATCCATCGCGAAAGAGCTATCCTTGCCCGTACCCACAGCCACTTCCATGCGATCAACCACGAATAGGCCGTCCACGCCGCGGTTAGGGTCGGCAACGTGAACAAGGCTGTTCGGGCGCAACTTCGGGAAAACCATCGTTCGCGCCGAGTAGGTCTTCTTCATGTTCGTAAAAATCTTGTCAAGAAGCGCGTAGGCATCGTCGGTATTCTCGGGCGTCAGCTTTATTTCCTTGCCGCCCACGTTTGCAGATTCGCCTATCTTGCTTGCTAGAGAACTCAAATTAGAGTGAGCCGCGCCAACATAGTCCGTGGTATCTTGAAGGTTCAACAGGCCCGATTCCGGTGTAATGTAGGCGATCGAGTAGGTGGAATCCGAACTGTATCGGAAAACGACCATTTCGGCAAGGTCTACATAGATTCCGATTCCCTTTGTCTTCATATCCTGGGAAAGTTTCTTCATGGCGCGTGAAACTGGGCCGACAAAAGTCCACCCGCCGGGGAACTTCACTTCTTTCGCCATTTCCTTGCCTTGCGGCACCAGGCCCAAGATAGCGCAAATAGAATCTATCACCATGTCGGCGGTGGAATCCTTCGGGAAAGACAAACAGACGGGCGTACAGGTGAACGGGCGCGTCAAGGAACGCAATGCGATAGAACGGATCACGGTGAGCGTGTCGGTTCCGTCCCTGTATGTCTTGGAATCAATTATGTTGCCCTGGTACATCAGGCCCGGTTCGGCCCCTTGCTCGTAACCGGCAAACAGCGCGACATTCGCGCCTCGTTGCAGGAACTTCGAAATAGTGTCTTCGTTCGCGTTGTGGATCGTGGCTTCAAGCTCGTTATCGTCAAAGACGCGGGAACGTACACAACGGGCGTCAATTCGTAACGACGCCACATCGACCTGCACCCCGTTCGCATTGCGGGCCTGTAAAATTACCTTTCTACCCCAGAGCATTTGCGGCCTCCCATTCCGCCAATTCTTCGGGCGAAATCCAGAAAAGGCCCCAGGAATCGCCAAGGGCCGAATATTCCGAAAGCGGCTTGCCTTGTCCCTCCGAAAGCGGCAAAACGATAATGTCGCCCTTGATCGGTGACAACGCCTTGTGTTCTCGCAATATCGGGAAGCGTTCTACAAGCCGGAACTGGCCCAATTCTCCGGAATCCGAAGAAACGGTCATAAACCACGCAGAGGCGCGGCCATTCCAGAGCAATCGCAACGTGATAACCATTTGTTCGGGAATAAGTACCTGGAACTTCTGGTCGGCGCTTATTGAAGGGTTGAACGGAATTTCAAGCATTATCAAATCACCCCCAAATATAGCTCATTCATCGTTGACTTGCTAATATTCTTCGCCACCTTCTGCCCAACGTTCACGCCGAGTGCCGATTTTCGGTTGATGTCGCTATCCATGTCCTTCGGCTGCACTTGCGCCGTGACTTCATGTTCCATCAGCGAGACGGTGAGAATTTGACGGAACGAAACCTTTATTTCGAGGGCGTCGCCTGAATCTCCGTTGCGTTCGGTCGAAATATTCGTGATAGCCACATTGTCGTAGACTTCCAACGACGTGACGATTGTCACGGGCTGCTTGGCGTCCATGACGGCTTTAAGGTCTACCCAGGCCTGTTTCGCTCGGTTTTCAAGCTGGTAGTTTTCGGCCTCGGCCATCAAGGTCTCGGAATCCTGCAATTCTAGCTGCTTGGCGCGTTCTTCGGCAATCTTGACGGAATGGTTCGTGACGAGACCGGTAAGCGAGCCCTCCTGGAGTTCAAGGAAAATGCCGTCCGAAATTGCGCGTCCGTCTTGCAGGGGGTTTTCGGTGACTTGCGCCGACTTGGAATGATCCTCGTCAAGAATCAGGTCGAGCTCGACGGAGCCGACCTTGTAGCCTTCCTTTGGATAGAACAGACATACGTGCTGGGGCAAGGACTGCTCGCCCAAGACGGTCTGTGCAATAGCCTTCAAAACACTAATCATATCGCCCCGATTGCAAATTCTTTGAGTTTAACGTTAAAGGCTGCATCGAAAGCCTGGCGAGACAAGGACGAAATATCGAACTTTTCTTGCGCCTTCGTGTTAGAGTCAGTCGCCTTCGTCTGCTTTTTCGTCGCGTCAGTAGATTCCTTGATAGTCTTTTCCAAATCGGCAAATTGCTTTTCAAGGTTTAGACCAGAACCTAAATTAGGGTCTTTCACCATGGGCGTCAAGGTGGACTTCCATTCGATGCCATATTCTTCTTGATATACTTGCTTTAACAGGTCAAGCGTCTTTTTACGGTCTTTGACATTTTCGCTTTTCTGCTTCAATTCAGTAGAAGCGGCCCGTCCTTCGGCCCCGCCAAGATTGGCTTTCTTTTGGAGATCGTAAAGTTTTTGATTTTCGTTTTCAAGATTCTTTTCAAGTTCACTTAAAACTTGTTCGGGCGTTTTCTTGCCTTCATAAAGATACTTTTGTTTAAAATAGTTTTTGCCCCAGGCTTTTTCCTTTTCCGTTGCTTCATGTTCGGAACGCGCCTTCAGCCAGTTGTAGGCTTCTACAAAACCTTCAATGGCCATCAGTGCAATACCGATAGGGCCTAAAGCCGTTTTCATGGCCATTCCGATAGCCTTGAACGCGGTCACGCCAACGGACTTCAACGAGAATAAAGAACTTTTCAACAAGCCCACGGCGGTTACTTGGTAGCCCATCGCGGCACCAGACGCAAGTGCGGCCCTTTGGATAACGGTTACAAAAGCGTACTTGCCAACGGCGGCAATTTTCATAAACGCATTGAACAGAGTTACCTGCAAATCTCTTGTCGCAAGGGCTATTACAACAACAGAAAGACGGCGTGCCCATGTAATCACTTCGTCAAAAGGAATGTCAAGAATGACATTGGCAAAACCTTTAACGCTGCTTACTATTGGATCCCAGTTGAACGCGATAAGCATATCGACGCCAGCCTTCATCATTGGCAAAAAGGCTTCAGCCATTTTTTGCAACGCCGTTACGAAATTGTCCTTTAGCGTTGAAATTCGACCTTGCAAAGTCTGGCTTTGAGCTTCTAGGTTTCCAAAGAACATCCCGCCTTCGGAGGTTGCCGCCTTGAAAGCCAAAGTAACCATGTCGGCACTAATCGCGCCCTTTTCCATGGCCGTCTTGAGGTCTTTCATGGACATTCCCGTTTTTTGGGAAATTATGGTAAGCGGGTTAAAGCCTTGACCGACCAACTGCAATAGGTCTTGACCCATCAAGCGACCGGCGGACTTTATCTGCCCAAAAACAAGCGCAAGAGAATTTAAACGGTTCTGGTCTGCACCGGCAACATCGCCCAACATCTTCAATGTGGGTACGACGCTATCCGCTTCGAGACCAAATGCCATCAAGGTCTTTGCGGCGTTTGAAAGTCCCAACTTGTCAAACGGGGTCTTTTCGGCAAACGCGGAAATTTCTCCAATAACATTTTTCGCCTTTTCAGCGGATCCAGTCATGACGGTAAATTGAGCCGTCAAGCCTTCCATAGTCATGGCGGCTTCTATGCCCGTCTTTGCAAGCATGGTAAAGCCCGCGCCGAGAGCGAGACCGCCGACGAATGTCTTGAAACCGGTCAGCGCCTGTTTGGCCTTGTCAATGCCTTTAGGGTCTACCTGAAAGCCCAAGCGGGTGAAAAGTTCCTCAATTACCATCAGCGTCTCCTTTCGTTCGCTTGCCGCATCTGTTCCATTTGCATGGCCTGGTATGCGTCCGCGGCGGCTTCACAATCGCGGCGCATATCGAGAATGGAATTGAAGTACCTAATATCGTCTAGGTCCCATTTCTCGACTTCGCTCAAAGGCTGGCCCATATCCACGACTAGGCGCAATACGGGCCACATATCCTCTACTTCGCCGGCGAGTGACCCGACAGAGCCAATCCGGGCCCATGTCTGGTCTCGGTGGGTTCGGCTCCTTCGGAGGTAGCGGTTGTTCTCTGCTGGAGACCAAAGCGAGCCGCCAACTTGAAAGGGGCCAGTTTGTTAAACTTCCAGCTTTCAAGGACAATCGAATACATGGCTTCGAGTTCGCCCTGGAAAACCGTGTCGATGTCCGTGGAGCTTTGGATTTCTACGGGCGGCATACCGGGCGCGGTAATGGTGCAACCCTTCAAGGAATCGACAATGATGCCCACGGCCTTTTCGTCGGGCAAGTCGGCGAGCATCTCGATGATGCCGTCAATGATGGAATTAAGGTTCACATCTTCGGACAGCTTCGACAGGTCGATGCTCTTGACAAGCGGCAAAACGAGGGTGCCCACCCTCTTTGCGAGGGTGAATGCCTTTGTAGCCGGAAGCGGACGGAACCGCACGGAGAAGTTTTCAATATCTTTAGTAATCGGGGAGAGCATGGGTTAGTTACCTCCTACGAGGTTGGCTCCGATGCCGGTATCAAACACCCATGCGCGGGTATTCAAATCGTCGCCGTCTTCCCATTCGGGATCCTTGCGAATCCATGCTTGCGGGGCGAAGAAAAGAGTCTTGCCGAGCAAGTCCTTGATGGTAAGCGGGAACACGCCGGCGTTCGTCACCTGGTCGGCTGCGAGGGCGGCGGAAAGTTCGGCGTTCACGGTAGCGGTCTGCTGGAGCGTGACGGTCACCTCGAAATCGCCCTGGTTCTTGTTGATGCGTTCCACATCGCCACCGGCTCCCTTGGACTTCACGAAAGCGTCGCCGGAACGGTTGACGGAAACAAAGGTGCCTTCGGCATATCCGCTAATGGGAATGACGCCGAAAGTGATAACGACCATTTTCGGGTCGTAGGTCTTGACGGTTAAATCAGGTGCGGGCATTTTTGGCCTCCTTTAATTACACGGAAATAGTGCCGTTGATGGTGACACGATGGATAGCACCCTGGTAGAGTGCGGTAAATTTGACGTCCGGCAGCTTGCGGGCCAGCTTGTCGGCTTGCGGAATGTCGGCGTAACGCGGGACGGTCACGACGATGGAATCAGCCTGCAAGATACCGGCAGAAGCGGCCTGGTTCAGTACGCCCTTGACAAGTCCTTCGATCATGGCTATGCCCGTGTCGTCATACGGAATCTTGCGGTTGTTGACGAGCGCGGAATAGACGCTTTCGCGGAGGCGGGCTTCAAGCCAGTCCGTACCGATGATAATGTCAATCCACTCGCCGCTTGCAACCTTGCCCTCCTGGGTGATATTCACGCCGCCGACTTCGGAATAGAAGTTGCAGTTTTTGGAAAGGATGTTGGTTTCCTTGGTTGCCGTGATGTTGTCGGCTGCGACGCCACTAAGCGTCTTGTAAGCCCAGGTGGAAGAACCCGGGTCATACGGGAACCCTTCGCCCATCCATGCGGCATCGGGATAGTCCGCGCCGTCCGTTGGTACGGCGTGGTAAATGACGGCGGTGCGGTCGCGGCTTGCCTTCTTAAGAAGGGACGCTGCGTCGGTAGAAGTTTCAGCATTGTAAATGCTGGAATAGATATTCGTGTCGGAACTCCAAACGATGCAGAATTTCTTTGCGCTTTCGACCCATGCGGCAACGGCGGTAATCTTGGCAGCCGTGTCAACCATGGCGGGATCGACAACGAGGCCATACCAGGAGTTATCTTCGTCGCAAATAGCGTTCAGGGACGCGGCAACGGATTCATCGTTGGAATCGGCTCGGCCCACTACGATGCGGTTCACGGTCGGGTTCTGCGAGAAGATAGCGTTTGCCATCTTGTAAACGGCGCCTTCGGTACTCCATCCATCATCGGCAAGAGCCTTCGGGGAATTGTAAGACCTGGCGCGGGTAAATGTGGACGGGTATCCACTCGGCGTTGATCCAGAGTTGTCGTTTTCGGCGGCAAAAGTGGAAAGGATAAGTGGAACATTAAAGGCGGCAACGGACACCGAGGTCGTCTGCCTTGTAATGTTGATATTCACGATGTCTTTAAGTGCCATTTTTAGGCCTCCTATGTTGCAACTGTAAATTCATTGTAAAGTTCTTCGCTCTGCACGATATTCTGCTGCGCATCCACGACAATATCGTCCTCGTCGTCGATGGTTCCGAAAGTCTTGACCTGCGAGATTTCCACGCTCTCGATAGTGAGTGTGCTTCCCTCATAGGCTCGAGTCCACGACATTGTAAGCGTCAAGAGCGATTCCTTGCGCCATTGCGCCTGTTGCATGGACGGCATTTCTTGCGGCCCTTCCGCCTTCAATACGGAAAGTCCCGCATCGTTCAAAAGATACTGATACTCCGGGCTATCGAGCGATTCCAGGAGCTGCATCAACAAATCGCCGTCACCCTCGACTTCCCTAATTTCGACCGTTCCACGATAAACAAAAACGCGCGGGGACGGCAAGTCAGGGCGGTTGTCAATCATGCGCGAGGCGTTGGATCCCGCGAGGTTCCAGCTCCCGGCGTAATTGATACAGATAAACGTTCCCTTGACGCTCGCCATGTCCTGATGGCTCTTTACCACCTTCACCTTCTTGGGCAACACGGCGGTGGCCCATCTGTAAATGGCGTTCCAGAGTTCGGCGGCGGTCTTCGCGTTCGTGACGGTTTGCGCCGTAGGCGTTGCGGGCGTTTGCGTTGCGTTATTGTTCGGCATCTTCGCCCTCCGTCGTTTCCCCGTCGTTTTCTTCCTGGTCTTCTTCGTCCTCGTCGCCGTCGTTGAACAATGCGGCAATATACTTGTAATGGTTGATTAGGTCGTTCGCAAAAACGAGTTCGCGAATAATCTCCCATTTTCGACCGGCCCAAATGACAATATCGCCCGGAGTGTTGGAGCCTTCCACGCTCACGGAAAGCGGCGTATTCGAGTAGACTTTCATCAATCCGATGTCGCGGCGACCTTCGGGCAGGAATTGCAGTTCCTTACCCGTCAGCGGTTGAACGGAGCCGGTGAAGGTTCCGTCCGTCTCGCTAAATTCCCAAACCCCGTTCACGAGTTCAGCGGTGCGGTGCTTGTAGCTTATGGTGCGGGGGAAAAGCGTACTCATATCTTCGCCACCTTGAACTTGATAGATTGACGAAGAAGGCCCGTTTTTCCTTCCAACGGGTGAGAGCTTTTCTTGCCTTCCACATAGAACGGCTTGCCTGAAACGTGGTTACGCATCCAGCCGCCGTCAATGGTAATTTGTGCGTTACCCTCGAAAGAACCCTTGGTAAAGATTTCTTTCATGGCGAGTTCGTAGGTGCCACCGAGCTTCTTTATAGCGTCCAAGGCGGTCGTGTATCCGTTGGATATGGCCTTCAATAGCTTTCTACTTAAGCCCATCATGCGCTTTTCGTTGCGCTGTCTCGTCTGCTTCATCCACGGACGGGGCTTAAGATGGTTTACTTCGCTACCCTTTTCCAGGATGTAGCCGATAGCGGCAAGACCTATATTAGCGTCTTCATGCTGTTTTGAATCGCTGGGTATACCGACCAAGGCCACAAGTTTTTTAGCGGCCTTAAGCTCGCGTTCAATCTTGGCCTTGCCTAAATCCTTTGTCTTGAAAATAACGGACATCATCGCCCCCTGCCGCCACACACGCCAAAGAAGGGCTTGCAGCCCTTGCGGAGCGAAATAAGCATGAGGCCCCAGCGGGTCTGCGAAAGTTCCGCGTCGCCAAGATTACCGGCGGAAGCGGAAACGGCACCGGCACCGTATGAAACGGACAGGTCGCCCTCGCGCTTGGAAGTAATGGAACCCGTGGAACCGCCCTCGGCGTTGCCGGAGCCAGCCCCAAGAGTTCCAGAACCCAATAGGAAAGCGATATGGGCAGCCATGAGCGCGACGGCGTGGTTGTACTTCACGCCGTAAAATTCGCGGTCGGTGCGTTCCTTTGCCATTTCGATAAATACATCAAGAGACGGGTCCTGCAACAATGCGGGAGCCACGGCCTGAATGTACTGCTCAATGGACAAAGGATTTACGCTCATGATTCTTTAGCCCTTGTGATTACTTGGATTCGCGTTCTTCGAGTTCTTTCGCAATCTTGTTCTTGCGATTCATTCCCTTGGCTCGCACGGATTCCTTGGTGGAAGCCGCCACAAACTTGTCTGCCTGGGCCTCGGACTGGATTTCTTCGACAACGGCATCGATCTTGTCGTTCGGGATTTCGTCGGGCTTGCAGGGTTCTTCGATTTCCTTGCCGTCCTTCTTGGTGGTCTTGTAAATGGGAACCACCACGCCGGATTTAATCTTGGCGTCAAGGGTCTTCTTGGCGTCTTCCCAGACGGAATCTTCGATTACGTTGATACCGGGTTCGAGCTTAAGCTTCTGCTTTCCCTCGCCCAGTTCGACGATCATCATGTTTGCGACTTTGTAATTTACCAGCATAATATTATCTCCTGTCAGATAATAGCCCGTCGTTTATGAAAAAAGGGCGTAGGGCCGGGCATGACCCTACACCCAATGAAAAAAAGGTCGGCATACTATTTGCGTCTTTTTGGGGACGCTCCCCGTATGCCGGGGGTGTCTCTTCACAGGAGACTTATTACAGACCGTCACAGAACACAACGGACATCGGGTAGTAAACCAGAGTACCGCCGGTGGACTGAATACACGGAATGTCGTAAACCATACCCGTCAACTGCGGGGGCATCTGTTCGAAACGCTGCGGAATCTGCACTTCGACCTTCAACGGGTCGCGGGCGTAGGCCACAACGCGGGAGGCACCACCTGCACCAGCCGTGGCGAGGTCGGTCACCCAGTCGATGCGCGTAATCTGCGGGTAGTTCTCGCGGATGAAGCCCATGATGGTCTTGTCGCGGTTCGCACCATACGGCGTAGTCATGAGCTTGTTGTACAGCGAAAGCGGCAGGATCACGGTGTCCGGCTGTTCGATGCCGTTGGTGGATTCCGGGCCAGCGGTGATAAGGCCAGCGAAATCGGCAACGATTTCGTCGGCGGTCTTGTTGGCCCATGCCTTCGAAGTGCCACCGGCGTTGTTTGCGGCGACGTATTCGGAAATGCCCGGAGCGTTCCAGAAACCAGGAAGGCCGGACTTTGCGTCACCCTTCCATGCGATAGAATCCTGCTTTTCGTCGATGGCACGGCGGCAAGCTTCGGCACGCTTGGTGTCGAGGGACACACCGGCCTTCTGGGCGCGGCGAATTTCCTTGACGGAATATCCGTAGGAGGAACCGATGTCCTTCACGGGGCTGGAGTGTTCCACACCGGCAATGTCAGCACGCGGGAAGTCATTTGCATAGTCCGCAATGATCTTCGCCATGCCCACCTTGTCGTAAGAACGCCAGATGATGTGGGTTGCGCCCGGATCCTGTTCGGTGGACACCGGGAGAAGGGAGAGGGCCTTGAGGGCCTTGTGTTCGACATCGTAGGTGCGGCTCTTGACAAGAGCGAGCTGGTTGTCAAAGAACACCTGTTCGTCGGCGTCGAGTCTCATATTCTGTTCAGCCATTTTGAAAATCTCCTTATTAGCCGAGGTCCACAATGACCAGGTCATTTGCAGCTTCAGCGGTGGAACGTGCGAACCAGCCCGGGTTCAGGACAACATCGGAGCCGGAAGTACCGTTTGCAACGGTCACGGTCTGCGTGCCGTCGTTGGTGGTGCCAGTCACGGCGATGTCGTTGGCGGCGACACCCTTTTCCTTTGCGGTGAGGGTAACAACGGCAGAAGCGACGCTTGCGACAAACGGGATGTCGAGGGCGGCGAGCTCGGCCTTAAGTGCGGCAGCAACATCGGCGGCGGCCTTCACATCGTCGGTGGTGTGTCATCCCCGCGAAGGCGGGGATCTCCTTTCAAAGTTAAAGACGAGAGTCGAGAGAAATCTTGGCTCTCGTTTTTTTTATATATAAAGAAAGGGGGAAG
>Ga0247610_10000567_pt1 | contig 50676 bp, 51 predicted proteins | sample 174DNAGHGhighgp2_FD_193483 | JGI IMG/M metagenome (GOLD analysis project Ga0247610, IMG submission 193483) | Sheep rumen microbial communities from Palmerston North, Manawatu-Wanganui, New Zealand - 1742 DNA GHGhigh gp2 | ecosystem: Host-associated > Mammals > Digestive system > Stomach > Rumen...
TTATGTATGGACATACATATCGGCGGAAATTCCACTACTTTTCACGGACAAATCCACTTTAAATATTAACTCAGACGCGCATAATCAAGTGATTCCCAACGATTTATCGAATCCTGCCTCCGCAACTTTGGAAGGTAAGAAGCTGCGCTGCAGCCGATTACCTTCTTCGTGTTTCGGGGAAGCCCGACGTGAGACAGACGGAAAATTATCGGATCACATTGGTTGCGCGGCAAACAATGTAAAAAAAATGTTTTCTGCAGCAGAAGAAATCATCAAATTAAAAGAGGTAACGGAATGGACCTACCCCGTGCTACACAGGGGCAGGCAGTGGTATGTGGATTTCCAGGCGTACGACCCGGCAAGGGGGAAGATGCGGCGGAAGAAGTTTCAACTGGACCGCTACAAGACCCGCAAGGCCAAGGTGGCCATGGGGATGGAACTGATCGCGGCACTGGTACAGAAACTGAAGGCGGGCTGGAACCCGTGGGTGAACGCCGGGAAGACCCGACAGTTCACACCGTGGGAGCACGTGATGGAGCGCTACAGGCAGTATCTGGAGACGGCCGTGGGCAAGGGGCAGCTGAAGGCGAAGACTGCCTATGACTACAAGTCGCGCCTGAAGGGGCTGGAGCAGTACCAGGAGGAGACGGGCAACCGGATAGGGCAGGTGAGCCAGTTCTGTCACGAGTGGGTGGCCGACTACCTGGACTACCTTATATATGACAAGGACGTGAGCGCACGCACGCGTAACAACCACCGCACCTGGCTCTCGACGCTCGGGGCGTGGCTCGTGGAGCGGCGCTACATGACGGCGAACCCCGTGGAGGATATCCGCATGCTCAGGGAGGAGGATAAGAAGCGCGACCCGCTGTCGGCACGCCAGTTGAAGCAGCTGAAGGAGTACCTGGAGAAGGAGAACCCGAGGTTCCTGCTGTGCTGCATGATGGTGTATTACGCCAACATCCGTCCGGAGGAACTGCGTAACATCAGGCTGGGCGACATCTCCATCGAGCACCAGACGGTGACGGTGAGGGCGGAGATATCGAAGAACCGGCGGACGCAGACCGTGGGACTGCACGACGAGGTGGTGCGCCTGATGATTGCCCTGAAGACCTTCGACGGCACGACGAACCAGGACTATCTCTTCGGCGACGACCTGAGGCCAGGCCGGCAGCAGGCCTACATCAACCGCTTCCGGCTGGAGTGGAAGAAGGTGCGCCAGGCGCTCCACTGGGAAGACCGCTTCCAGTTCTACTCGCTGAAGGACTCCGGCATCCGCGACGGCATCAACGCGATGGGGCTGGTGACGGCCCGCGACCAGGCACGCCACTCGGACGTGGCCGTGACCAATCTCTATGCCAAGCGGGCCAAGGAACCCGAGGAACAGACGAAGCACTGGGGCGGGGAACTGTAGCCAGTTCTTTCCAGAGTTGCAAGGATTTGAAAGAAAAAGAGAACCGCACGGGCCTCGCGGACGGTGCGGCTACAGAGGGAAAATAGAATGTAAAAAAATGTATGTCGGCGGATCTTTAGAACATGTGGCCTTCGATACTCATAGGCTCAGTTCGTTTGGATCTTATGAATCACTGATCGTGGCGGTGTTTAGGGTTGCTGGTCAGATCCTTTGCGGGCAAGGGCGAATTTCTCGCATTCGATGGAAACGCGGAGGTCGCAGATGGTCTGCAGGTGATTCCTCAGGATATTGAGCGCACGGAGGATGGACAGGGTGTCGCGCTCGCTGAAGTGGTCTCCCTCGTCGAGGAGGTACTGCATGGCGTAGCCGACGGTGTCGATCGTCGGGCGGAGCTGGTCGATGGCGGTGAATTCGCCGATCTTCTCCGTGAGAGTCTTGTTGAGATTGTCTATTGTAGCCATAACGGTCAGTCTTGAATGATTGATGCGAGAAACATGATGGCGAAAGCGAAAGCGACACAGAGAGAGGCCTGGAGGGCGAGGACGATCGTGGGGAGGAGGGCTGCCGCCATGGAGCGGACGGCCTTGAGCTGCCGTGCGGCATAGTTGCTCACATTGCTGCACACCTGCCTGAGGGCGGCGGCGTAGTCGGGCTGCTGGAGAGCCCAGCCGGGAGATAGTTCATTCGTTGTCATAGTCAATTACTTTTTTTAATGCGTTAATAACTCTTTTTCTGCCGACCCTGTCCTCCGGGGAAAAGGGAAGGCGGCTGTCAGTCCCCGTTGTCGTCAGATGAAGTACGTCCTGAGTCGAGCGTAATTTCTGCGGAAACCTCCAGCCGCCATACTGAGAGTTATATGGGCATTAAAAAAGCCCCTCTGTGGTTGATGGGCGATTGACTGGTGCCCGAGCCAGGATGAGTATTTCATCTAACGACGCTGCAAAGATACGACGTTTCTGGTTAATATACAAAAAAAAAACGTTAAACAACCTTAAAGTAAACGTTTTCGTTCGAAAAGGTTTGCTTCAGAGCCGAAGCACATTATTTATATATACGCGCGAGGGGAGCGGGAAACAAAATGCAGCGATCCTCACGGACGGCTGCACCACTAACCGAAAAGTTAAAGAAAAAGTCTGAAAGATATAATAACTTAAAAACTGAAAATACGCGGCCTCCGCCGAAGCCTCTTTCAAAACACAAGACTTACTATAAACCAATTAAAACAAAAACTTATGAAGAAATCAATCGCTCCGTCACGGAGGGAACAGCCTGTAGGTGATGCCCACGCCCACGTAGGGCTCGAATCCCCGGTACCGGAGGCCGTAGCCGTAGCCAGCCTGCAGGCCGACGCTCCAGCGGGACTGACGCTGGCGCAGGGTGACGGTCTCGCGTACAAGGTCGACGATGCGCTGCCGACGGACAGCGATGGAGTCGAGGCGGGGGTAGTCCTGATGGCGGATGCCGCTGACCCAGGCCGTATAGGTGGAGTCGTCGGAGTACTCGCGCTGCACTATGTCCAGGGAGTCGGCTGCCGCCGGGGTCGGCAGGAGGCTGTCGCCGCCTGTGCGCTCCGTCAGCATTTCGAGCAGGGGAATGCGACGGACCACCGTATCGCGGCGCACCTCGGGAAGGGTGTCGTGGATCTCGATGACCGTCGTGTCGTGCACGGTGTCGACGCGCACGCTCAGGGTGTCGGACTCTGTTCCGCCACGGCCCGCGCATCCGTCGTAGCCGAGGCCGAACAGCGCGGCCAGCAGCAGCGCGAGGCCGAAGACGGCCAGCATGCGCCAGCAGAGCAGGGTCATCAGGCGCAGCGTCTCACGGAGTTCATCGTTCCTGTTCATACGCCCAGTTCCTTCTTGAATTTACGCATATAGTATTGGCGGGAGGCCAAGTTGTTAGTACCGCCGTTGACCTTGCGCGTGATGCGACGGCAAATCTCGTTGGAGTTGTGGCCATTATCGAGGTCGGCCAGTTCGGTCAGGTGCGACCGCCAGAAGAACCACATCGCGCTCTTGTAGGCTCCGGGCGACTGGGCCAGCCATTCAGGATGACTCATCAGGTCGCCCACGCAGAAGCCGCTCCTGGCATAGGCCTGATAGTTGGCACGGCCCGTGATCTGAATGATTCCACGTCCCTTGAAGCGCATTCCGTCGCCCTTCTGGACGTTTCCCAGATCCTTACGCCACTCGTAAGCCTTGCCGCTGGCTATCTCTTCGAGGTATTGCAGACAGCCAGACTCCAGCCAGCACTGAGCGAGGAAATGGGCGATGCGCAGCGGCGTGTCGATGCCGAACTGCGGAGCCCACTCGTTGAACACACCGACAAACTCTTCCGCCCGTGTGCGATTGGTCTGAGGCACGGCCCTCAGTAGTTGTGCTATAGTCAGTCTCATACGCTAATCCTCCATATTCGTTTCTTCGTCATACACTTCGGCAGGATGGTGACGATGGTGATGGTGTCCGCCGTCGCGCCCGAGGTCTTCCACGGCCTCGCCTATCTCGCTGCTCTTGATGCGGATCATTCTGCCAACGAATCGCACGAAGGCCTTCCAGGCATCCACCATCTTCAGTTCGATCCCGAACTTCACATAGGCCACATGCCCGATGATACTCGCCACCTCACAGCCACCGCCTATCAGCAGCCCGATGGCGGCTGTCCATACGTGCGAACATATCTCCATCGGCTCGAAGATAGCAAGTCCAAGCAGCGCGCCAACCACAAGATAAGTGAGGTAGTCAACAATCTTGTTGCACGTCCGGCGGACGGCTCTTGACTTGTGCCACCTGAACTGTTCCTGCAGCGTGGCATTGCCTATCTTCTTGGCCTCGTAGAACCTTTTCATCGTTTCGCTGTGCCCCCACCACATATCAGCAAGTATCAGCACGAAGGAGAGGATGACCATCCAGCGGAGATCATAAACGACCGAAATCAACTCTGCTCCTATGCTCCCCCATACTATCGTTTTAGTTCCTACACTTGTGTCCATAATTTTTTTTGTTATACACTCTCGGCAAACTCGTTGTAAGCCCTGAACTCCGTGAAGTCGGGCAGGTCGTAGCGACCTGTCTCTTTCAGCACCTTGGCCAGCGTCTTTCGCAGGATTTTAATCTCGTCACCGAATGGATGAGCACCCTCGATGACATCGTTCTTCACCTTACGAGGATTGCGTGAATCGCTTACCTCATAGACATCATACACATACACCTTGCGCTCAGTGCCGTCCTCTTGCGGCTCAAACTCTGTGCGCTCATTGCAATAGACAAGCCCGGTGTTGTCGCCTGTCAGCCGTTCCAAGCCTTGCTTGTGCGGCTCATAGAATCTTTCTTCTCTCATAATCTAATTGATATTAAATTGTTCACGAATCATTGCTTCTTCTTCCGCATCCGTATATACAGTGCCTTCGTAGTAATAGCCGCTGTAATCGTGCACTATCTTCATGTTGCGCATCGGGACGGTGTTCTCGCGAAGATACTTGCACATCTGCCTTGATGACGTAGTATAGACTATCAGTCCAAGGCTGTCGGCTATCGCCTGAACGTGCATATAGTTGCCACTTCCATCCTTCCACGATTTCTTCTCTTCGACCGCAACGATGGTATGAGGTATGCCCTCTAACATCTCTACTTTCTTTTTAGCCCCTGCAAAAGGGCGTCTGATTTTTTCTGCCATGTGTCTGTTATCTAATCCTTCAATCAGTTTGCGCAGGTGTTTGGTGTCGGCCACCTGCATTATGCCTTTGTATGACCCCATCGACCTCGAACTGTGACGGGATTTTATGTATCTTTTCTTCGTCCGATTGTTCACCTTCACAAATTCCCTGCTGAAAACATAGCCACAGAACGTGATTTTTCTCTCAGTGTCAACTTTCCGTATATACATCGGCTTGTAGTGCAGTCGCATCTGCCTTGCCCATATCCGCATGTCGCGGCGCAGGTTCTCCAGTGTCTTCTTGTCCTTGCTGAAGGCTATGAAGTCGTCGGCAAAGTTCACCAGTTCTATCCGCTTCCCGTACTTCTCCTTTGCCTTGCGGATAATCACCGACATATTGAGATTGGCAATAAGATGAGAGAAAGGGTCGCCGATGGCCAGCCGCTTCTGGTTGAACAGATGCTGGCGTACTACTGCCAGCGTGCGCTTGTCCTTTATATGCCGTTCTATCAACTCCATACTGATGACGTTATCCACATTGTCGTAAAACTTGGATATGTCACCTTGTAAGTAGTGTGTCAGGCTCCTGTTGTTCATCAGAGCACGCATCCGTGCCACTACCTGATGCCGCTTGTCACTTGCGAGCACTCCGCACCCAGGCAGTCCACCCATCATATCGTCGGTCATCTGTCTAAGGATAAGCGGCTCGATGGCATCCTTGATGTCGTTCTGAACACATCTGTCTTCGTATGGAAGTACACTGATGTCACGCTTCTTCTTCTTGTCACGCAGACGGAAGTGGCGGTATCTTCCGATGGTGTATGAGCCGGTGGCGAGTTCCGTCTGCTTGCGCTGACAGAAGCCGTCCACATCGGCCATGACATCCACCACCTCACGCTTGGAGCGTTGGCGTGAACTCTTGGCTGCGTAACTGTCATAGACGGCAGCGTGGAAACCTGTCATTACATTGTACCATGTTGATGTACTCATACTTCTATCTATTTCTAAATGACCTGTTGTGCGCCGAACGGGGTTTTCGAACGCCCCGAAGCCTACCCTTACCTTTGCTAATAATGCACGGTCGGCTGGTGGTCTTAGCACCTTTTCCTGACTTCTTTCGCTCTCACATCAGCGAGGTTCTGTACCTGCCTCTTCATACTCAGGTCGTAAGTAATCGAGGGCTTATTCTGTTTTTGCACAATATTTGCCGAAAGCGTAGTTCGTATTCGAGTTCGAAGGCGCATTGTTCGCGTTAACGTACAACGCAGACAGGGACGTGTTGTTAGCGTTGTTGCCACGACGAAAGCCACGCACAGACGGTACAGTACAGCCACCTTATTTCAACCGCACTGGCAGCGGGTACTCCGATTCCCATGCACTGATGGCTGCCAGCTTGGATTTCTTGTCGAGAGTCAGCACCTCTCTCGGAAGTAGGCCGCTAAAGCGGCAGGTTACGACGCAGCTTTTCAAGCTGCTATTTTACGGCTTCATTCAACGATTTGACAACAGGTGCCGAAAGCGTAGTTCGCAGACGAGTACGAAGGCGCAGCGCCCGCGCCAACGCACAACGCAGACAGGGACGCGCTGGCAGCGCCGGCGCCACGACGAAAGCCACGCACAGACTTCTTGCCGGCCGGAGCATTGCCGCCTGTAAAATAGTTGTAGGCTCCTACGTATGTATGCAGTCCTCCACCTGCCTTATTGGCGTCTGTGTCTGGCAACATCAGCGCATCATTGGTGTAGTTCTTGCGATAGCCTTCACCTTTGGTGTATGTACCAACATGCTTGTAATGTTGCTCAAAATCGAATTGCTCAGTAATGTCCTTATCGCCACTCTCTGACTTTATGAGTTGAGACTGGTCACGCTCCATGTATGCTTCATACACACCATTCTCATCCTCGGTAAAGATTAACCCGGAAGTCCACCAGGATGGTGACACCTGTGTTGTCATACCGTGGAACAATGCCGTACTGACAAGCAGTTCAACCCTGTTACCTGCTATTGACGTAGCTAAGTCTGTCGGGTCAACGGCTGCTGAACCTGCTTGTGTGGCCATCAACTTCCATACCACACACGTCATTTCGCCTTGTGCAGGCGTATTGAATCCCTGAACAGAGCGATACTTGTACTTGTTTCCTTCAAATACAAACCACTCCAGTTCATGTATGTCGTTCTGCACGGCATAGGACACTGCTCGATGTGCCTCCATGATGTGCCACGGACTTCTCCATGAGTTGATGACGTTAGCGGCATAGCGTGTACCACTTGTTTCTCCGAACAGGAATCGAACGTTGCCACTGAGTGGATAATTCTTCCATGCACCGTCCTTATCCATCACGCGCAGTCCGTTCTTCGCGCCGCTGCCGCTCTGCTCCCAGTCGCCTGCGGCAGTGGCTGCGTCGTTGGAAGAGAATCCGCTACCCATAAGGTTCGCGTTGTGCGCATCGAACGTGCCACCTTCTGCCAGCATAAGCACATGCATATTCTCCACTCCAGCTGCTGTGTGGTTGTAGAATGGCACTGTCTTGGCAGTATCGGGATTCATGTTCATCGCCCGCTGCTCGCCGTCTGGCAGGCTGATGTCGGTAGAGTGCAAGCCGCCTGCACCACCCAGCAGCGTTGCCTCCGCATCGTAGGTCTCCACGATGTCGCCCGTCTCCGGGTCGGTGCTGAAGACATACTTACCCGTCACGCCAACAGGAGCCGTATATGAGCCGTTCCACTCAGGGTTATAGACAGAGTGCATACGCACCACACCATCCGTATCTGTATGGCTCACACAATAGTCGGGACTCCAGCCGTTCTTTGCCACTTCTTCCGCGTCGATACCCTGCCAAGTAAAAGGTACGCGGCTTACAAGGTACACATCATACTCCGTACCCTCAATGGTGTGCTTGCCCTTGATACGGAAGTAAGGCTCTATGTTGCACATCATCACATCACCCTCTGTTCCGTCGATAGCATGGAAATTGCCATCCAAATCTTCCCACATGGCTACACCATCTATAGTCTGAGCACCAAACTTCTTTAGTACGTACTTAATCTTACCCACCTGAGCATCTGTACCACTGAGCTTAGTGCCTACCAAGCAAGGATATAAGAGATGGAAAACAGACTCACGTCCGAAACCTCCCTGCTCGTGATACTTGTACGACTTGTAAGAGAGAGCCGGACTTGACGATCCATCCACTCGCACATAACCCTCGGCGATGGTCTCGATGTCGGCCACGATGGCCTGAAGTTGAGCGATGGCTGCGGCATTATCGCTAACGCCCTGAGCATTCTGCTGCTCGGCAGCTTCTGCGCGGGTCTTCTCGGCAGCCACGGCGTTATTGATAGCAGTATTCATCTGCTGTGTAGTGCTGTATGGCGTGAGGGCTGCTGGTTGCAGTGCCGTCGCGCCTTTTCCTGCACCGCTGCGGATGGCGGCGAGATCGTCGATGGTGTCCTGCTTGCCGTTGAGGAGGGCGAAGAGGTGCGCCTTGGTGGGCAGGGCGTTCAGTTTCTCCGTCAGTCCGCTGGTGATGGCCGAATTGATGGCTGCCCACTGTGCGGCGGTGAAACTGGAGTTGTTCAGCGTGTATTCGAGTGCCCACTGATGGGATGCGTCGCTGTACTTATAGCGGTGATATATCACGTTGCCTAATGCATCGAGCGTCTTGACAAAGGCATAGTCGTTATTGTCGTGCTGTCCCGTATATGCTTGCAGTTCTGCCAGCGAGGTGAACGGCTGTCCGTTGTTGCTGATATAGCTGGCCGTGTTGGTGGCGACGGTGGAGTTGACGAAATCCTTGTCGGCGAGTTTGTTCTGACTGGATGCCTGGGTGGGTATCTTGTCGTTAATGCTGTCGATACCGCCCTGCAAGGTCTGCTCCGCACCTTCGGCACGGGTCTGCTCATCGGCGATGGCCTGCGTGTTGGCGGCTATCTCCCCCCTCACATTAGGAGAGAGGTCTTCCATTTCGACACTATCATTTTTAATCTCTTCCGTGCCTACGGAGTCGGGGCCACTTCCGGCAAACTCATATTCTTTGCCGAAGACATCAAATGTGATTTTCTTTACTTCCTCTGCCATAATCTTTTTACTTTTTAAGTTTAATACAGTTCATCTATAATTGCTTCATACTACGCTGAAATTATATTCCCATTTGCCCTATTGTAACAGTTCACGAAATGAACCTTATTATTGTTAGTGATGCTTATAGATGGGGGTGTGTCCTGATGTAGATTGTTTGCAAACAATATCACGCCACCATTCTTTATAATTATATCACAGTTGCTTTGGCCAAAGTTCGTAGAAACGACCTCAATGCCAGCAGAATCCTCAATCTGTATCTTTGAGAAGAATATCTGGCACCCGTCGAACACAAAGCCATTGTTACAATTAAGAACCTTGATGCCAACGCCAGTATTACTTGCCGTATGGTTGAATACACAACCTATGACAGAACCGTGCGAGTTGTTCGGTGACTGCCCCTGTGAGTTATCAATAAGAAAAGCCACACCATTACAACCAGAGAAGTCGCAATTCACAAACATATTGTTACCACCATTATTTACACAACCATAGTAGCATCCGTAACACCGTACATTCGTAAACTTATGAAACTCAGACCAGTATGATATGTTAATGCCCGCGCCACCGACATATATCCTAACAGTAGTCTTCGATGTAAGTGTTAGTACACCCTCAGAATACCCTCCTTTACCGCCTGCTTGTGCAGTAATTCCATATGATGAAGCAGCAGCATTACTACCGCCCTGCGCTCCCCAACACTGAAGTTTATACCGACCAGCGGGGAGTTCAACGCTCTGGAAACCGCCAGTGTAAGCATAGTTACGGACATCACCAACAGGAAAGGGACAAGCAGCCTGACTAACAGTGAGATTCCTTGTTACTACAGGACTGCCTTTGGTAGTTTCAATAGTGATGACTTGGCTTCTTGCCGCACCATCATTTTCGTCAGACTCCACCGTAACAGGCCCGTCACCCTGACCTTGATAAGTCAGAGTGATATTACCGCTACCTGTATTCCATGCTATGTTTTTTGTTGCCATAACTTTATTATAATTGCGTTAATATTGGTTCGTTCGTGACACAGCCATACTCACCAGAGAAAGAAACTTTCAGATACGTCCCATTATGTACCACAGAATATCCTTGCTTGCCGATATAGTACTGAGGGTCAAATTCAATACTGCCATTTCTTATATCTTCGTCTGATAGTGGTATTATACATACTGGGCCTCCATCGGCTTTGCAAAGTCTTACATAAAGAGGATGCCCGTTTGATGAGCTAAAATCCACTTTCATTCTGTTACTTGCGTAAGAAACGGAAACATCTGTTTCTATTATTTGGAAATATGTATAATCTGAATAGGTGTCTCCGTATTTCATCCTTGCCTTATATTTCCCTTTTTCAAGGTTAAGATTTGTCAGTTCATACCGATGGCTTGAATTGTCGATGCTATACGTTCCAAACAAAGAACCGTCCTTGTATAATTCAATATACTGCCAATTACCGACAGACGTCAAGTTGTAATTCAAGAATATTATTTGACCTTCTCTAAAGGCTGCATAGTCCCCAGCAAATGTGCATATATCGTTGTTATAAACATAATTCCCTTGCAAGCCTTCTCCTTGCGTTGCAACGAATGGACTTCTTTCATAAAACATATACTTGTTACGTTCTCTCAATCTGTATATCTTTCCACCAGAAGTATTCAGTCTGTTATTTGCTTCCTGTGTAGTATAGTTGTTTAGTCTTGGGAAATCAGCAGTTGATTCAGCCCACTTTATACTTGTTGCGTAACCGTTAGCATTTTTTTCTACATCGACAACAACATTCCCGTGACCAGGCTCCCAGATTAAGTCACCAATTTCGGCATACATAAAATCTTGTTCGCCGATTTCTACAAATTCACCTATACGCCTAAGATAATCCCAGTTTCCTGTATCAAAAGGAATTGGATAACAAGTAGAGTACAATGCAAATATATTGCACACGATTCCCATATAACCACCGATGGTTGCTCTACTCCCGTGATAGGTAAAACCATAACCACTTATATTCCGTTTCAGGTCTTCCGTATAAATAAGACTATATGGGTTATTTACTGCCGTCATAAACGTTTTTATTGAAACGTCCCAACCAACGAATTTATCCACCTCCATGCACGAAGTATAAGGTACGCCAACGTGTTCTCCCGCTGAAATACCATCTGTGCTTTCTGTATCTGCAATAGTACCCTTTGCGTTCCATCTTATATTCAGAAGCTGTTGCGCCCTTTTCAATACTGTATTATCCGTATAAGAAGAATTTGACTTGCAAATCGATTGGATGTAGTTCGGATATAATAGTCCGCCAACAAATGCTCCACTATAATACAGCCATATATAATCATTCTGTCCGATATTTGTATAAGAGTTTACGATTCTCGCAGAATTAGTTTGAGTGTTATATACAAGATAACCATTACTTTCAAAAACGAACTCTTGCTTTGTAACTACACCCCCAACAAGTATCTCGTGTAATACAAGTTGTCCACCAATAGCACCTCTACAAAAACTAAGCGTCACGGAATTATTGGTAAACACGGCATCGCCTGCCATGTAGCTGTCAAATATATGCCCGAACTTATATGAGTTCGTATTAACAATATGGCTGTAATATTTGTTCGACGCATTTCCTCCAAAGAACTCTTTTCCTGAGAAGAAATCCAACACATAGTCATTGTAGGCAATGCCAGACGAGCTTGTTTCTATTCTCACATTCTGTGTCGAGAAATTATACACAATGAATCCGTTGTTACCCTGTATTGTACTAAGAGAAAGCGTGCTGCCGCTGTTCTTTGGCGTTACCAGCATCCCTTCGTTGTTCTTGAAAAGCACGAACTTACCTACGTGATACCCGTCTGAATCGACATAACACGGCAGCGGCTCGACAACAGAATAGTCGGGATATACTGGAAAGTCCTTTATGTTGATATATCTATTTACATTAACTGGATAAACCGCACCTGTAGGCTGGATTATATGGAAAATTGCCTTTGTCGTTCTTAGCGGTGCTTTAATAAAGCCAGTAAACGAGGTGTTGTATGACTTTGAAACATCAATGACCTTGCTGTTTGAATCAACAAAGCAATATAGCCTTGCACCACCGCCGCCTGTACAGTTTGATATGAAGAACAAATCGTCTTCTGTGCAATTCACAAGACAATACCTTGTGCTTGCGCTTGCTGACTGTGGTGTTAGATTTACAGTATCTCCAGTTGTCAGGTCTGTCTTTATGTATTTTGCCGATGTAAAAGTAAGCGGTGTTCCCAATCTGCAAAACGCAGACCTTAAAAAGTCTGGCAATACAAGCGATTGCTCGGAAATCTGCATTGACTCAAAAACGCCTCCACTCTTTACTGTGTTGTCGCTTCCGTCTGTAGGGTGTTCATCTATTGAATTGCTATATGTGGCCATTAAGACAAATGTTGTTCCGTTCCACATGTAGTCCGAGTAGCTTGTTGTTCCTGGGACGCGATATATCTTGTTTTTGACTCCAGTTGACGGGAGTGTTCCAATTACTATGTCGCTTCCCGAAATAGCCTGCTGATACATGTCTTTCAGGTTTTCTATCTCAGAAGCGTTTGCAGACACGTTTGTTTCCACTGCGTCAATTGCTGCGTCTACCTCGTTTTTAGTGTATGTATCGGACTTGTCGGCCTTACCGCTAATATCCTGATGTGATTGCAAGGCAGTGTCCGCCTTGTCCAGCGATGCCTGAACGTCGCTGGCGAGGTCACTCTTCGGGATGCCGCCTTGCGGAGGGGTGTAACCGCCCTGACCTATCTGCTGGTTGAGTTCGCTCTGATACTTGCCAAGAGTCTCGTCGTAGATGTCGTCGGCCACCGCTACCACATGGTCGGGCGCAACTGACTCCAGCGCATTGCCGATTTTTCCTTTCTTGATGTTTGAATCTGCCATATCTCGTTTCCTTTCTTTTTATTCTGCCTTTACCGAAAGAGCCGTACCGCTGTTGTAACTGTTACCGCTCTTATACACCTTGTATGTCACGCCGCCGATGGTCGTGCTTGTCTCGGCATCCATCGCAAACGGCGCACCGCCCATAGAGAACTGCGTCAGTCCACTGATGTCGCTTGGCACGAGGATGAACAGGTACTGTCCGTTGGCCGTGGTGGTCTTGCTGTAAGTCCTTGCAGCCGTTGTGGTAGCACCTATCTTGTTTGCGTCGGTGGCGATGGCTGATGCCGACGTGCCGCATCCGCAGTATATCGGATAGCGTGCGCTCACGGTTACGCTGCCGTCGAGTTTGATTCCGTTGTATGTCGCCTCTCCCGTGTATGTCTTCGTGTTGGAGGTGATATTGATGCTGACCGCCTTCTGTATGCTGCCGCTGTCAGATGCCGAAGCGACCTCGGTGCTTCCGTCCATAATCTTGATGGTCTGCGGAGTCACCTTGCTGACGGATGCAGACACCGTGACCTGCTGTGCTGTCCCCTTGTAGATGACCGACGGACTGACTGACATGGAGAGCGCAGCACCCGACGATATGGCCTCTATCTTCTGGTTGAGCGCCTTTCCCATCTCTGCCGACAGAGCCTTGTTCGCGCCGCCCGTCGTGAGGTCGTTGACAATCACCACGGTCACGCCGCCAGCCATCACCTCGGTAGGCACTTTCACGTACCGCTTTACACCGTTTTCCTCACGGACAACGGGGACAAGGTCGCCCTCCACGACGGTATCTACTTCTTCGAGGTCTTCGATGGCACTGCCTTGTTCCGCCAGCGTCTCCATCACCACCTCTTTTATCTCTTCCTTCTGCTGATTGCTGAATTCTGCCATATCTGTCCCTGTTTTTTTTATTATGCTATTTCAATAATTATCCAATACGTCCCATTAGAATAAAGCGTGACTTTTTGCCCGCAATTGATAGTGTAACTTTTTGTATGCGTACCAGTCGTGCCATCAGCGTACATACCGCGCACAAAACAATACGAGCGTTCGCCCACTTCCACCAGTTTAGCCCTGTTGCTGCTCCCGTTACCCGCAGACATAGTGTGATAGACGGTTATCAGTTTCTTGGGGAAGTCCGTGGCCCTTGGCAGCACGACCTCTGCATTGTTTGCCCAGACCGAAGAACCTCTGTCCGCGAGAAGGATGATTTCTGCATCGTAGGTACAAGGACGACTGTTGATATATTGTGCCCGTTCTTGAGTGTATTCATCGAACGGGAGAATGTTTGCGCTTCCGTCATACTCGTCAGTTCCGCCAACTTCAAACCATCCGTTTTTTTTCTGTGTCTGGTCATACCTATATTCGTAATAATACCCCAATTCTGGGTCAAGAAAACTATTATGCGCCCCATACCATCCGCCACTACAACTACCGTCATCGCCGCAGATACACATATTCCTATACAGACTTCTTGCGTCCACGTCGCCAAGAATGGAGAGGTCGCCTTTTTCGTTCACTCCAAGTGTCTGGTCGCCACGATTGTTCTTTAGTGTAAAATCGTCGGCTTGCATTGCAATTTTGCCTTCGGTGATGTCGATTCCCGTAGCCGACAAGCCATTCCGCACGTTCTCCACCGTAAGATTTATCTGGTCTGCAGTCTGCTTTATCTGCGACCGGAATTCCTCGCTTCCGCATGGAGTCCACTCGGTAGGCTCGCTGCCAACCTCCAGCATCGGGCGATAGAACTCTGTTATATTGTAGACATTCAAGATGGCGTAGCCGCTTTTTTGTGGTGTAAAGGTGACATACTTGCGCGTTTCGGATTCATATCTATCAGATGCATCCGTTTTTATCTCGCTTTTTTCGATAACTGTACCTCCAGATGCCGAATATCTTGATGGCTTGGTGTCGAATATCCTCGCGCCAAAATTAGGATTCTGCGAATGGCAGTAGAATGAGAAAGTGTAAGTCACACCTTCCCGCAGATACACGGCTGGCGATTCGCAGTCGCCATCATCGCCGCCATATATATCCTGAGTGGACTCGGTGACAGCAGCATAAGTGTCTGTGTCATAATACCTCCAGTCGTGGTAGTCTATCAGGTTTCTGGTCTGATATTCAAACCGCCTGATAGTGGAAGAGTTCTCGATGGACGAATTGACGATTTTGTTGACGTTCTCCGTGGTCACGATGTTTTCGCCACCTTCTCCAATGATCTCCTCGATGCTGCTAATCTTGTTGTTGATACCTTGCGCAGAGTTCTCGAATTCCGCCTGAAACGTTTTCTTGGTGACAACTTGCCGACTATTAAGTTCGTACTGCACGCGACCAGCAACCGTCGTTTCCACATCGCCACGTATCACAGTCTCACGATTGCCAAGCCGATTCAGGAACCAGGCCACGGACAGATTGTAATCCTTGCTGTCAACAGTTGCCACGAAGGTAATCACGCCGTGGTCGTAGGCATAAGTATATGCCCCGCTTTCAGTGTCTTGTGTATATGCGACGCCTGTCAACTTCACGGTATGGCTAATGATGTCTGTGCAGTTTGTCATCGTGGCAGGTCTGCCAGAAGACGGGTAACCCCATGCAACGGCATTCGACAGCGCATAGTTGGCCAACGTATCGCCCCTGTATATCTCTACCACCGCTTCCGCATTGGCTGAACCGAAATTCGCTTCGCCCGTCGTGTCTTGGTTGACGATGATAGCCTGTGGCTTGATGACGATTGTAAGTCCGTCCTTGATGGCCTGCATCTTGTCTTCAACGATTCTCTCCAGCGTTTCTTCATCCACCTGTGCTGGGTCGCCGTCTTCGCCTTTTTCCCCATAGATACGGCTCTTCACCCAGTCGCCTTCATACGCACCGTTCTTAATTTTACGCTCGGCACGCCAGATGAACTTGTTTCCTGGGTTGGCGAACACGCTTGCGTGAAGTTCTGGGTCGTACCATCTTGGAGTTTCCTGACTATGGTCTGAGTGAGGCGGCTTTGTCGGATCCGGACCGTTTGGTGGCGTTTCGCTGTCAATCAGACAGAACTCCACGTCGTAGTCAGCGGTGTCCATCACCTTCTGTACGGGCGACCACCCGCTGCTCGTTCCGTCGCCGTAGAATACACAGGTGCTCGACCAGAGGATGCTTTCGCCATCAGGGATTCCGTCGCTCCACCCGATGGTCTCGCCGCCGACTGTCATATCGTCGGGAATGGCATTGTTGTACGTGCCGCCCGTCGGCACTTCACCCTCTATATCCTGATTCGTCCGGCAGAAAGCCGTCGACTTGAACGAGCCCTTCATTCCCTGACCGCCAGCAGAGGTTTCTTTCTGCCACTCGTCAGACGAGTCAGATGGTTCAACGGTAGTATATCTACGGACATAGAAAACGTCGGTGCTGCCATACTTTCCTTTACGGGTGTATCTATCCATACCAGACTTCGCTACGCCGTCACGTTCAAACGTGTACGTGAAAGTATCATTGCCGTATGTGATGTCCGTCACCTTGCTATCGTCTATCACGTTCCCGCTTGCATCCTCCCATCGGTAGCCGTCGGAGATGCGGCAGAGCCACGTACTCCCGCTGTGGCTGACCTCTTCATAATAGTGATACCTCCTGCTGTCCGACCACGGGCCGAGATACACCTTCGGCGGCACGACCTCCCCGTAGTCCGTGATATACTCTATCGAGCCGGCGCGCAGTTGTATCTTCTTCGGACTCACCTGCATATACTTGCGCCCGCTCATTGAGAATGTGTTGATGCCGCGATATATCTTGATGGCTGGAGCGTCATTGCCTATCACCTCCAGCACGATCACGTTCATGCGCTCTTCCTCAGTACGGTTTCCCACGCAGACTATCGAGTCTCCCGTGGCAGGAATGTCGGAGTTGACTATCTGCCCGTCGCCGACAGTACCGTTCGACAGATCTACGTAGTCATACCACTTCCCGTCCTCCAGTTTCTTGCTGCCAGTGCCTATCACCAACCGCCAATAGAATCTATTGCCGTCCATTGTCGACGGGATATAACTCTCGTCATAGTTCGGGTTGGGCATGTCGCTACTGTTGGTCTCGTGCTTCTCCGATGCACGGTTGAATGTCTGGCAGCGTGCCTGGTCGTTTTCGTGCCACCAGTTTCGCGTCTGTGTCGTGCCGTCATCTGCTATCAGATAGCAGCGGAAGAAAGCGACCTCGCTCATATCCACCTCTCCCTGCACGTAGATTATCTTCTTGCGGGAAAGGATTCCGAGTTTCGATACAAGTTTCAGCAACAGACTGTTCCCTCCCCACGTAAGCGGCACTTTCACTTCCATTTCTGTCATGCCGAGTCGGTTGCCGTCCTTGTCGTAGTATTCCACCCTGTATATCTTGCTGCCAGCAGGCGAATAGAACACGTTGCCACCGCTATAAGTCTCCTTGCGGATTTCCAGTTCCATGAAGGTAGCCTTCATCCTCACGAGCAGTTCGTCTATCTCCATGTAGGAGTGCCCGTTATGATTGTTGGTTATCAGGAATCCCTCTTCGAAGATGCCACTGCCGCTATAGTTTGTCGAACTGATATTGTTGATTCTTGCCCTCAGAGCCTTCAGAAGTCCGTCAACGTCCACGTCCCCCGCCGCCTTGATATTATTCAGGCTCGCATTGCCAAGCGCGTCGATGAACCAATTCTTCACACCGAACCACGCACCCTTCAGGAATCCGATAAGGCCGTGGGCCTCGTCATCGTTCTTCTTGGAGAGGAAGTCTTCCTTGAAGATATCGACGTCCAGCGAGTCGATCCACATCTTGATCTTGTCGAAGTTGCGCTTCAGTTTCAGGCGCGACGACAGTCCGGTGTCGCCTCCTGTGGTTCCCCATGGGAGGATGTCCTCGAACGTGATGCCCCGCTTCTGCGGGGTCACCTCTTCGGTCTGCTGCTGTATGTCGGTCGTCTCGTCTGCCATTAGTCGATGCTCGTTAGGGGTTGGTGGTTCAGGCTCATCAGCAGGGGCTGCCAGAAGTGCTTGGCCTCGCCGGTGTCCTGGTCGCGGTAGGTCAGCATGAAGTTCTGCACGTCCTCATCGTCGCTCTTGGGGTTCTTGATGAGCAGGGCGTGCTCCACCTCCACCTCGCCGTGACTCTCGCCCCTGGAGCGGGAGTAACTCATATAACTGAAGGCGAAGGTCTTCTTCTGCTGTGTCAGCGTCCGCATCTGATGGATAGCCTCGTAAACTGTCATAGTGCAAAGTTACCTATAAACAAACGAAGGGAAAAGGACACACTCAGCGCCGTGCGTTGCGCTCCAGCCGCTCCTCGTGGGCTATTTCCTCGCGCAGCGACCTGACGGTCATCGAGCGGCTGGTGTTCTGCTCGATGCGGCGCAGCAGTGTCTCCACCTCGCCGAGCGTCTGGGTGTCGCCGGTCTGACTGTCGCCGCCGCCGTCCGGCGATCCGCCTTTGGTGAATCCGCCCCGATATCGCCCGCTGCCGTAGGCTTCCTCCAGCATGCGGGTCGAGTTGAGCATCTGGATGTCGCCGGCCTTCTGGTGGCGGTCGATCACGTCCAGTACCGGGCGCACCTCGGGATTGGCCACGGCCTTGTGGTTGGCCACGAACTCCGACTGGTGGACGGGTATCACGCCCGCCTGCTTCTTCGGATCGCCCTTCCTGGTGTAGCCTTCCTGGTACTCATCATTGTAGCCGCCCTCGTAGAGACCCGCCGCCTGATCAGCGGCAGCCTTGGCCGATGCCAGTTGCATGGCACCGCTGGCGGCAGCCATTGCCACGAAGGGGATGGCCCACGGCATACCCAGTTCGGCGATGGTCTTCGAGATGCCCTGTGCGGTGTTGCCGATGATCTGCAGCACCTGCATGGCAAACTGCTTCTCGGCGTATTTCTTGGCGATGGCGTCCTTCTCGGCCTGTTGCTGTTCCTCCAGTTTGGTGGTGTCCTTGCCCTGCTTCTTGGCGGCGGCGATGCGCTTCTTGTACTTCGCGTCCACCTCTGCCGTCTCCCGCTGCTGCATGGCGGAGAAGAGGCTGGATGCACTGGAGAGCAGATTGTTCGTCGCGTCGACGGCGGCCTGCTGGATGGCCTTGCGCTTATCCTCTTCTGCTTGGGCGATATCCGACAGGTTCTGCTGGTACTGCTGGTAACTGATCTTGCCGTCGCGGTAGTACTCTTCGTTGAGTTGGCGCATCATGTCGAGCGACTGTCCGCACCACTCCACATCGCGCAGCCATTTGTTGGCTTCGCCCTGCGAGGTGTCCAGGTCGCTGATCTCCTTCTGCTGCGACTTCTTGCGGTAGTCGTAGAGCATGTCGTTTAGCCGTTTCTGCTCTTGGCTCACGTCCTCACCTGCGGCCCTGCGTATCTCCAGTATCTTCTGCTGATGCTCTATCTCCAGCATTTCCATCTTCAGGTTGAAGGCTGCTTCGTCGGCATACTCGCCGTTGAGCCGTTTCTGCGACTCCTCCAGCAGCGTCTCGTTGTGGCGCATGTCCTCCTGGTGTATCTTCTGGTTGGTCGCCTTCTGCTGCTGTTCGCGCAGCAGGTTGGCCTTCTTGGTCACAAGGTCGAGTTGTTTGTTGGCCACCTCCATCTTGTCTGCCTCCGATGCGCCGTAGTCCACGCGGATTTTGGCCAGTCGGTCGATGTACCGCTCTTCGGCCGACAGTTCCATCTGGTGCCACTCGTCCTGTAGGTTCCGTCTGCCCTGGTATTGCTGCTTCAGGCGCAGCATCTCCTCTTCATAGGATTGCTTGGCCTCTGCCTCCAGTTCCTTGCGCTGGCGGTCGCGCTCCTTCTTTTCCTTCTTCATCTCGGAGTCGGACTTGATGGAGGATGACGGGCTGGGTTCGGGGTTGATCTGTCCGGGGTCTATGGCTTTGGCTTCGCTCTTCTGCAGATCCACTCCGAAAGCGTCATAGATATCCTGTCGCTCCTTCAGTTTCTGCTCGACGGCCTTATTGGCGCGGTCGAGTCTGTCTTCAGCGTGACCGATAGCATCGGCGGAAGTGTTGCCTGTACTGCCCCAACTTGTGGTGTACGAATAGCCCGGCCCTACATTGTGGGCATTGTCCGCAGCCGTCTGTGCCTTTCTCTGTTCGACTCTCAGGTTGGCCAGTTCCTTGCCGATTTCCTTCAGGCGGTCTTTGGCTCCCTCGATTTCATACCTCCTCGAGAGACTCTCCAGATATCTGTCGAGGGCTTCCTTGTTCTCTTTGTAAGCCCCGGTTTCCCTGTTCAGTTCTGTGACGTATCCCGGTATCTGGTTCTTCAGTTTGTCTATCGCCGCCAGCCTGTCTTCCTTGGAGAGCAGTTCGTTCTTCGACGCTCTGATCAGTGTCTGCACGGCTGCTTCCTCTTCGCCCACCCTCTCTGCGGCATCCTGCCTGATCTTGTTCAGAGCACGCTGTGATGCCGCCGCCTTATCGGTGTTCCTTGTCAGTTCATACATAGCCGCAGCAAGCGTGGCCACCAGTCCTGCAATCGCAAAATAGGGATTTGCCTTCAGTGCGGCCCAAAGGTTTCTCGATGAGACAAGCACCCGCTCGTTCCACAGCACCATAAGTTTCTGCTTGATGACGTGGGCGTTCTCTGCCACTACAAGAGCGCCGATGGTAGCCGCGAGCACGGATAGGGTAAGAGCATGTTTCGAGCCGAAGGAGATGAGTGTGCTGACGACTTTGATGCCAGTCGCTGCCGTCGAGATGCCTCCTTCCACGATGGGCATCAGTTTTCGTCCCAGTTCCACTGAGACATCGTTGAGCGCCTTCTTTGATATCTCCAGTTTGGCGGCTGCCGAACTGTTGGCGTTGTTGAACTCGTCGATGATGCTGGTGCCCTCGTCGTAGGCCTGACGAGCATCGTCCTGTGCTTTCTTCAGTTCATCCATCTTGTTGATGAGACTGGAGATGACGGGTATCGACTGTGTGCCCTGCATGCCGAGCGACTTCAGGGCTGGGGCCAGACGGTCGAAGCCGCCGTTCGACTTCAGTCCTTCAAGGAATTGCAGGATGGCCTGGTTAGCATCCGTCTTCAGCAGATCCGTAAACGATTTCACGTCGAGACGGGCGGCCTTGGCGAACTTGGCCGGGTCGGTGAACATCTTCGTGATCATCTGTGCGAACACACCGCTGGCTGTCTCTCCCTCGATGCCCGCCTGAGAGAGGGCAGAGGCATAGCCCATGATGTCGGTCTGCGCTATCTTTGCATTGACGGCCATACCTGCCATCGAGGATGTGAACTGGGTGATGAAGCCTGTGTTGGCGGAAGAGGATGCGCCGAGCACGTTGATGGCCGAGCCGGTGGCCAGCATCGCGCCCTCCAGTCCTTTTTTCTTATCCTCGCCGAACACCATCGCCAGTTTGCCGATCTGGTCGATGGCACCCTCGCCGAGGTCATCACCCAGGGCGACGTTGATCTTGTCGGCTGCAGACACGAAGCCCTCGATGTCCTTCCGTGCCGTGATGCCCAGCCGTCCGGCGGCTCCTGCCAGTGCGTTCAGTTCCTCGCGTGCCGTGCGGGTGGTCATCTGCTTGAAGGTCTCGTTCATCTCCTCCACCTCGGCCTTGGTCTGTCCTGTGTACTTCGTCACGTCGGTCATCGCCTCGTCCATCTGGGCAAACGACTGCACGTACTGGTCGGCCCACTGCACCACCTTTTGGAAACCTTGGTAGACGAACTGAATGGCCCATGAGACTTTATTAAACCCGTCCACAAATTTACTCAAGGAAGTTTTTGTGATGTCCGCTGTGTTACGAAGTTCTTTCATGCGCTCGTTCACGCGGTCGAGTTCGGCCTTGTATTCCTTAAAATCGTCTGTCTGTGGATTCAGGTTGTTCAGGACTGCCCTCAAATCCTTGGCACGTTGTCCCAGTTGCTGAAGAGAGAGTTTGTTGATGTTGACATTGTCTGTCCACCGCTTCATCTTCTGCTCGTTCTCGTGCACCTCCCGGGCGGTCTTTGAAAGCGATGCACTCAGGCGGTCAAACTCCTCCCGCTGCTCCTTGGTCATGGCACTGAGGCCATTCTTGGCCAGTTTGTCCATGGCGCGGCGGGTTTTCTCCAACTCCTTCTGCCCTTGCTTCAGGTCTTCCTGTAACTGCTGCAGTTGCTGCTGGTCATAGTCGGGCTTTACGTTGAAGCGCAGATTGATTGTATCGACGGATATGCTCATATATCTTTGCTTTTTTGAGCAAAGGTATATATAATAAGGTGAAGTGAAAAGGACACAAAAAGAGGAGAGCCCTTTCAGACTCTCCCTATCGACGGATGTGCGGAGGATATTTACCTATTTGCGCCGATTCTGCCGGTGTTTATTTAATGTCGGATAGCGCAGACGCCAGCTTCAGATTCCGACTTGAAGCCCCCACCTTTAAGCACTTTCGGGAACTCCTCCACTTTTATGCGGTGCCCTAATCATTATGTACCGTGTATCCTGGATAAGTAACATCTCCTTCGCCCATTCTGACGAAGAAGTTCTTCTTCCGCTTCCAGGGCTTTTTCTTTGGCTTTTCATCACTCATCAGACCTACTACCAGTCCGATGATGCATCCTGTAATTATGATTCCGAAGTATACCATATCTTGACACTTTCTCTTCTTTTCTGCTGCAAATATAGGCAATTCCTGTGAATTTTGCAAGGGAAAATCCCTATTGATTGAAGAAAAATCCCTATCTTTGCAGCGTGCAAGCGTGCATAATATTTTGAATTAGCAAAAATTTGTAATCCCCGTTGAGCAATCATCGGGGATTTTTCGTACCTTTGCAGGGCTAATTCAGAATATGATGTTTACAGAGAAACAACAGGAGATAGCCGACCGCATCCTGAAGGATCTTTCGGCGCAAAACTTTATCTGGGAGTCGGACTATATATCAGACCTCCAGATGCAGTACCCCCAGAACTACCACGATTGCGACTACGTTATAGAGTCGCTCATCAGAGACTACCGTCTGCTGGAACGCTATGGCAAGGGGTATCTGAAACTGACCCCTGAAGGCATGAAGACCGCAGAGGGTATGTTTATGGAAACTGTCAAGAGTGCACAGAGGCAGGAGACTGTCAAGCGTTGGACGGAGTATTTAAATCTTGCCAATGCTCTTCTGGTATTGCTTGGTTCCCTGCTTACACTGGTAGTCCAGTGGCTGATGAAATACATTTTATGATTTCGTTGGCCAGCAGATAGCCTAAGGCCGAACCGACTGTTGCAAGTGTCAGATTAGCCAGAATCACGAAGATAATCCCCTTCGTGCCAATTTCCTTGTGCATTTGTTTGAATGATGTGATAGCCATAAAAAAAATACCTTTGCGTTTATAAATCCCTATTCTTTGAAGAAAAATCCCTATTTCTCCATCCTCCGCTTCTGCTCCTCGATGATGCCACGGATGCGCTGCAGTTCCTGCTCGCTCATGCCGGCTGTGAGCCGTCGGATCAGGCGGCCGTAGCCTCCGTAGCGGTTCTTGTTATACCACTCCACCTTCTTTCCCCGTCGGGTCTTCTTACCCCACGTCTCGCCGTTCTTCTTCGCCCAGGCGGCCTTCTTCTTGCGCTTCCGTCCGGCTATCTCCATCGCGCGGCCATAGGTCATGAACGAGACGGCCAGTGTGATCGACCCGTCGGGGCCGCTGCCTACCCTGGCATCAAACGACTCCAGCAGCGTGCCGGAATCCACGTTTTTGTTCCGCTCCAGTGCTTCCGTGAAGCGGTCGATGAGCCACTCGCCGTGCTGGTCTAATTCCTCACGGATGAACAGTTCGATTTCCTTGTAGTTCGCTTCTTCCATATCCGTATATATCCTTGTAAATCAAGCGCGAAGGTACGAAAAAAGAGCCGCCCCCGAAAGGACGGCTCTCTGCAGTTGCGACTGTCGGCGATTAGCCCTTGTCGAGTCCGTCTTCGCCCTCGCCGCCGCCCTCGCCGCCGGTGCTGGTGCTGCCGCCAGTGCTGGAGCCTGGTGTCGACGGATCGGTGGATGACGGTGTGGTGGGGTCGGTCTCGCTGTCGCCAGCGGCCTTCTTGGCTGCCTGCACCTGTTCGCGCCAGTTGCGGTTCAGGGTCACCGTGCCGTACTTGGTGAGTTCAGCCTTCGAAAACTCGCCCGTGGCCTGTGCGCAGAGGCGCAGTGCCTGGATGTTGGCGTTCTCGCCGCCCATGGAGAGGTTTACGTCGGCCAGCGTGTCCCATCCGCCCTTGTTCTCGATGTGGGTGGAGAAGATGGCCAGGCCGTCGATCTTCACGGGCTGCCCGTTCAGGTTGAGTTCGCGGATACACTTCACCATATCCTTCAGGATACCGATGATGGTTCCTTCGGAGAATGGGGTGTTGTGCTCCGACATGTGCTTGGCCAGCCCCACGAGGTCGATGGGGCTCTCATTGTCGGCATAGGCATAATACTTGCCGTAGCCTTTCGAATCCTTGATCTGGTTCTGATGGAGATAGACTTTTACTGCCATAAGAATAAAGCGTTAAGAGTGAATGAAAATGAAGAGTGAAGGATTTGCTTCCGCACTCCCTGTGGCGTTTCCACGGTGCAAAGATATAAATAAGGTAAAGGGCAGATACGATTGCGTCCTGTTGCGCCCTCTTATCTGCCCTTTAGGTGAGGTTGTAGTCTTTTAGTTTGGATTGCTGTCGTTCCAGCGGCCATCGTCGAGCCACGCGGCGCCGTCATCCCATACGCCCTTGGTGAGCACCCAGCGCTTCTCGATGGCTTCGTCGCTGATCTTGATGGGATAGCAGGTGAGTTTCCACAGCCTGACCCTTCCCTCGGCGTTGATGGTCTCCTCCACGTCGCGCACCACGTAGCGGCGGTTTCGGATGACGTACACCTGCCGGGGGTCGATCACGTTGGGGTCGAAGGTCTCGAAGGTCATGGCGTGGCGGGTGTCTATCTCATAGCCGCCCTGATAGTAAGTGTCCTCCAAGTCCTTCAGGCGCAGCGAGCCCTCGGGCTGACCGGGGTTGTAGGTGCTGTGGCTGCCGTTGAATCCCGTCAGAATGCCCGCTATGGCCACGTGGTAACTGTCGGTGTAGACGACGGGCATCCCGTTCCACAGGTCGCCGTGATAGAAGGCGCAGTAGAGGTCGCCCGCACTGCTCTCCTTCTTCTCTGCCTGGCGGATGGTATCCTCGATGAGACTGTCGCCGTCGCCTTCGTTCAGTTCCTGATCCTCGTCGGCGCCGTCCTCGCTCTCTTCCCCCGTCATACCGTAGTCGTGGAACTCGAAGAATCCGTCCTCGCTGCACAGGTCGATCAGTTCCATACCCGCGCCTATCTGAAGGAAGTGTACCATGGGGGCGGGTGTGATCTTCAGTTCCATCGTCGATGCCGTCTCGTCGCGTTTGAGGTCGGCCATCTGGTCTACCTCCGCCAGATGGGCTTCGCTGAGGGTGAACGTGTACCCGGTGCGCTGCACCTCCGTCATGCGGAACATGCGGATGAACGCGCGGCCTGTCGAATTGTCGACCAGGATGACGGGCTCCGACGCCTTCTTCTCCTGCGCTTCGCGGTCTCCCCCCTCGATGCCGGCCCAGGCGTCGCGCACCAGTTCGCGCAGCGAGTTATATCCGCGCTTCTCCAGTGTGGGCAGACCCTCCGGCAGTCGCATCAGATTGGCCCAGCGGTGGCTGGGCAGGTCGTAACTGACATTCGAGGCCGTGAAGTCGGTGTCGCCGCCGTCGCCGTCGGTCACCTCTGCCTCGTAGGCATCCACCACGTCGTTGAGCGGCAGTTGGCGTGCTCCCAGATAGAAGCGGGTCTTCAGGATGATGTCGCAGGTCTTCTTCAGATTGTCGATGATGAACACCACGCCCGTCAGTTTCTCCACCTCCTGCAGCAGGTCGCTGACCGTCCATCCCGGCACCATCCTGGCATACTGGCGGGTGCGCACGGTGTTCAGCAGGAAGAGGTGCTTCATGTCGGTCTCCGTCAACTGGTTGGTGCCGATGGTGTAGCCCAGGGCGCGGATGATGCGCTCCAGCAGGTCGTAGAGATAGGGCGACGGCACGTCGTGTGTCCACGTGTGGGTGTAGTGGCCGCGCAGGTAAGAGTCTCTCACCCAGGTGCGGCTGACGTTGATGTATGCCTTGGCGGCGGTGCGCACCACTGGCCAGACGCACTCATCGTCGCTCTTCACCTCGCCCAGATCCAGTTCCTCCACCTTGCGGTCCTGCCCGATGAAGTAGTTCAGTTCCGACTCTCCGCTGACGATCTGAATCGACACCGACTGTTCCGTCCAGCGGGTGATCACCTCGCGCCCACGGCAGTAGACACGCCCGTCGACCGTCAGCACGGCGGTGCGGTCGGTGTCCAGTTGCCCGCTCTTGTTGGTGCGGTTCAGAAATCCGTAGAGCATCAGGTTGACGGGGTTGTCGAGTCGCAGCGTGATGTCGTAGGAGTACTCGCCCGACTTGGTGAAGAAGGAGTTCTCGCGCTTGATGGTGGTCGAGAAGTTCTGCGGCAGCACCACCTCCGTGTCGGCTATCAGCAGTTGTGTCATAAGTCCGTCCCGTTCTTATCCCTCAGCCGGAAGGAGGCCGACAGGCCGTTGAATCCGCCGAAGGTGTTATACTCCCATTCCACGCGCACGCCCTGCGAGATGTCCAGTTCGCCCTGGTCGCAGAACTGCTGCATCGTCTCGCCGCTCACCAGTTGCACGATGGCCGCCATCAGCCGTTGCAGGTCGGCCATGCGGTCGAACTCGCTGTCGGTGCCCTGATAGTCTTCAGGCATCTTCTCCAGCACGTAGATGATACACTCGCCACTGGAGAGCCAGTAACTGTTGTAGGTGATGTCGAAGCCGGGGATGTTGCCCGCCACCACGACGCCCTGCTGATCCTTCAGCAGATTGATGAGTTGTGTCTCTGTGACGGCCAGCCGTGTCTTGCTGACCTCCACCTCCGCCAAACCTGACGCTGCCGCCACCAGTTCTGCGAAAAACTGCCTGTAGTCATTAATCCTTATCATAATTCACAATTCACTTTTGATTCTTCACTCTTCACTTAAATCCCTCCCTGTCTCGGGTCGGCCATACGGAAGGATATCTCCACGCGGTTGCGCCCCATGGAGCGTGTCACCTGCGTATAGTTCGCCTTGGTGACGATGATGGGCAGCCACTGTCCGTACATCAGCACCTCCGCCTGTCGCGACGTGACCAGATCCTGCCACGAGGCATACTCCCGCTCGGAGTGGATGACGCCGGAGCGCAGGATGTACTCATCGTTCTGGTCGACGGAGTAGCGCACGCTCTGGCCGTATATCATGGCCGTCTGGTCCTGGAATCCCGGCTTCACGTCGAGCGGCACGGGGGTCATCATCGTCTGGGGCACGTCGTAGCGGTTGAGGAACCTGATGCAGACGGCCTTCTCCGGACAGGCGGTTCGCTCCACCCAGAGGCGGATATCGTCGCCCAGCAGTTGACCGTCGGTCGGGTTGGCGATGCTGTCTGTCGTCACCAGTGTGTTGCTGATGCGGGTGCAGAGTGCGGGCGTGATGAGTCCGTCGGGCCCGGCCACGGCCACGAGGTCGCCCGCCGCCATCACGGTCTTTATGCCGCTCGGGTCGCGCGGGTTGCACAGCCGTGAGGCAAACAGTGTGCCGTACTCGTACAGCGGGAGCGAGCCTTCCGACGAGAGTGCCACCATGGCCGATGCCGCGTCCTGGTTCAGCGTGTGCAGGTCGCCGTGGATGGCGGCCTCCAGTACCGGGCGCAGTCCGCCGATGGTGATCTGTCCGTTGGCGGGTGAATAGGTCTCGCGCAGGATGACGGTGCCGTTGACCTTCAGCACGATCTCCTGCGTGTCGTCGGTGTAGTACGTCTGCGTGCCTACGTCGGCCACGAATTTGGTGCGGAATATCATAGGCGCATGAATTTATTGTGTTGGTCATTCTCAGGCATCTGCAGGTGGGTGGGCTGCTCTGCGCCTGCCCGCTCGTCGCGCAGTTGCTTCATCTCCTCCAGCCAGTAGTGCTGCTGACTGGAGAGGTGCTTCAGGTAACTGTCGAGGCGGTCGAGCGCGGCCTGCTCCTTGCGGTTGCCGCCGCCGTCGGCCTCGAAGATCTTCATCAGGCCGTAGGGCAGCGTCTGGAGCGAGGTGCGGCGCCCCATCAGGGCGATGGCACCGAGGGCCACGGCCATCTGTGCCGCGTGCTGCATGTCGCCGCCGGCCTCCATGATGTCGTCGCGGAAGCCTGTGCCGTAGGCTTTGGCCACGAAGCGCTGGCTCTCGTCGAGATAGGGCAGCAGTCGCTGGTAGAGCCAGGGCGACGGCTCCGTGCCCACGAGATAGGCCAGCGAGTCGGCATCGCGGACTATGAGTCCCGTCTGCCGCTTGTAGGCCTGTGTGAGCCAGAAGCGGGGGTCATCCTGCAAGGCCTCCATCAGCCGGTCGAGGGCGCGGTAGTACTCTTCGAGGTGGGCGCGGTCGTCGCGTGCCAGTTGCCACTCGAAGGGCCGTGCCTCGTTCTCACGGTCGATCTTCACCTTGCGCCCCGCGTTCTCGTGCGAGATATCGTTCAGGCGGTAGAAGCGCATCGTGGCCATGTAGGCGACGGCCTGTCGGCAACTCTCCACGGCGCGGGCGTTGGCCAGCACGATGGTGTCGCCCTCCAAGCGTCCGATGACGCCGTAGGCCGAGTAGTTGTCCGACATCCGCAGCGTGCCGTCGCTGTCGATGGTGAACTCGCGGTCGGTCACCTTCAGCGTCTGGCCGTCGGTGGTCTCCACGGTGAGGGCGGCTTTCTCGCCCTCCGACTCCCTGACCAGCGAGGCCATCACGTCGCGCCCGATGATCTGGGCCACCTCGTCCTCCACGCTCATCAGGATCGACTCTATCTTGCTGAAGTCATTGTTGGCATAGTAGGAGCCGGTCAGGTTGCGCAGTTCTTCAGAATTCTTGATTATCATAACTCTTAATCCGTTAAATCCGTTAAACCTGTTATTTCTTCTTCATCCGCTGCAGGGTGTTGAAGTCGAGCAGCAGTTTCTGCATGACGGTCAGCAGCAGCGTATGATCTACCTCCTTGGCCGTGCCGAACACGTGGCTCTCGGCCAGCGTCAGGCGTATCTGCTGCAGTCCGCCTGACGACTCCCCGCCTCTCTGACGGGAGTGGTTGGGGGCGGGGTGCTCAAACAGCGGCGCGAAGCACACCTCTTCGCCCTCCACGATGAAGGTCTCCGTGGTCAGGGCCTCGCAGAAGTAGGCCATCCAGGCGTAGGCCCCCCATCGCTGCCAGGGCTTCATCTGCCGTCCCCGGCCGATCTTCTCCATGATGGTGTCCCAGTCGTAGGGCTGGCGGCGCATCTGGCGGTCGATGCTGGTGCGCTGCTCTTCGGTGGCCGCCGGGCGGTAGAGCAGTCCGGCCAGTGCGCAGAGGGCCGTCTCGTTGCGGTCTTCCTCGTAGACCTTGATATTGGCCATGGCCTGGCGGAACTCGCCGAAGGTCATGTCGGCACCGCAGTCCATCGGGCCCAGCCACTCCTGACGGTTCTTGCCCGTTCCGCACTGGACGGCGGGCATCTTGTTCAGTACCGACCGGTAGCAGAGCGATATCGCTCCGTTGTCATCCGTCCAGAGCCACGTGAGCGAGCGGGCTATATCACTGACGAGTTTCAGCCACTGGGGGTTGCTGGTCTGCTGGCGCACGCCCCGGTTGCCGAGTATCGCCCGCGCCGTCTCGATGCGTGCGTCCTCCACCGTCCAGGCGTGGTCGGTCTCCGCGATCGTCTGGCGTATCTTCAGTGCCTCCTGCCAGTCGGCCTCCGTCATCTCGTCCCAGTTCTCGGGCAGTGTGATGTATCTTTTTTTATTGGTCATTGAACATTGAATATTGAGCGTTGTGAGGAAGTAATTAGGAAGTAATTGGGAAGTAATTGGGAAGTAATTAGGACATCTACTGCTGATTGGTCATGCGGTCGCCCGCGCTGACGTTGTCCTCCTTCTGGATGGTCTTGTGGTAGAATCCCAGCCAGAGGTCGTGCTTCTGCGGGAAGTTGATGTGCAGCGCATCGTTCAGGGCCTCCAGCGCGATCTCCTCGGCGATGCGGGTGTCGGCGCCGTAGAAGATCTTCAGGGCGTAGAGCATCTGGCTTCCGCTGTCGCTCTTGCCGTCGATGATGATGTTCGACAGGGCTGGAGAGAGGCCCATAGCGGAGGTAGTGGCCGAGTCGGCCATCTTGGCGATATCCTTCTGTGCCGCGATGTACTTGTCCAGATTGAGTTCGATCGGCTCTATCTTCCATGACTGAGCGTGTCCCATATCGTCGATGAAGTCGACGCAGGTGAAGAATTTGCCCGCGTTCTGCTTGCCCGCCATCACGTCGGCTATCTGGCGGGTGATCTGATCGCGCAGACGGTTGAGTTCCTCGCTGACCTTGGCGTCGGTCCACTCCGGATGATCCAGCAGGATGGCATTGCGCTTCTCGTCCCAGTAGGCCGACGGCTCATGCACGATGTAGGCGGCGGCGATGACGTTGTCATTCAGGGCACGCACGATTTCGGGGATATCGTTGGCATCCTGCATCCAGGGGATGCTGCCGTGGAAGGAGGATATCGCATAGAGATTACGCCCGAAGGAGCGCATCGAGTGATAGCCGATGGCGGCCTCGAAGTCGGTGGAATGCCACTTGTCGAAGACGGGGTACACCTCCAACTGCCTCCATCGCTCCATATCGCCATAGAGTATCTGGGTGATATCCTCCAGATGGGGCGTGCGCTTCGTGTCGGGCCACACCAGGCGGCAGTCGGCCGACGGCAGGCACTGCAGGCTGTGAATCCACGGCTTGCCGATGCGCACGCTCTTGGCGCACTGGTAGCGGGTGAAGTGGCCGCCCAAGTGGACGTACTCCTCCAGTGCCTCGCGCACGTAGCGGCGGTAGTCCCACGACTCCAGCCAGTTTCTCACCTCACGGTCTTCCGTCCACTGCTGCTGCACCTCGTTCTCCACCACCGCCGTGCGGTACATCGCGATGCCCTGGCCGTAGATCAGCCCCACCTTGCGCGTCAGGATGCCGGGGCCGATATTGTTCTTCTCCAGCAGGTCGCGCACCATCCGGGGCATCTGGTCGTCGGGCCCCCAGGGCACGATGCTCACGCCGCCCACCGACTGCGGATCCTTATCCCACGAACGGCCTCCGAGGTCGAAGAATGTGCTCAGGCTCTGCTCCATGGAGCGCGAGGCCATGCCGATGGCGTATGTGCCCACGCTGGTGTCGACGAAGGCGAAGCGTCCCGCCCTGTCGACGATTTTTCCCTTATTTGTCATCTCTTTGCTCATAACTGAGGCAAAGATACATATAATAAGGTGGGGGCGAAAGGACACGAAAAAGCCCCGCCTTGCACGGGCGGGGCACTCTCATTGCGCGTTGAGCGTGTCTTAAGCAAACAACGGGCCGGCTATGCGGCTGCAGCAGAGAGTTTGGTGCCAAGGTCGGTGAGCGCAGCCTTGAATGTCTTGATTTCATCGCATGTGAAGTGAGCGATCTTGCCGTTCACCACGTTGCCGTTCAGTCGCTGATAGAGCCACGTGCTCGACTTGCCGAAGTAGGTCTTGGCGATATAGCCTAATGACAGGGCGGGAGCCAGTGTCCTCAGTTGCACGCGGAGTTGTTCGGTCATTCTTGCCGCCTTGTCATCCATCACTTCGTCGTAGATGCGCTTCACGGCATCCTTGCACGACTCGCGGAATGCTGCCTTCTGGCTGTCGCTCATCTCGTCGTATCGGGCATTGCAGCGTGCGAGGATTGCATCCTTCTCCTCTTCTGTCGGGGCGTTCTGCCACGCCTCGAAGTCTGCCAGTACCAGCGGGTTAATTCCCATTTCGCTAATATCCTTCATCTCTTTGCGGTTTTTAATGCCCTCCCCGGTGGGAGGGCTGGGTTCTACTTCTCGTTGATTGCATCAAGGACTTCATCGATTTCACTTTCAGAAAGTCCCTTGCCGTACACTTTGAGGAATTTCAGGAGGTCGGCTCTCCTCTTTTTCTTGAACTCTTCGTCTGTCATTCTCTCTTCGCTTTTTGTTATACATGTTGTTTACTTAAGACATTGCAAAGATAATAATAATTTTCTAATTAGCCAAATAATTATTTGATTATTTTATATAAGGACTGCGTTTTTAACAATCCGAGGGTTCAGGCGTTGTCTCGCGCCAGCCGTGCCCTCGCCCGCAAAAGTAAAGGTTCTTTACACCTTGGTCACATCTCCGGCCCACCCCCGCCCCTGCGACCGCAACTCGAGATCAGAGCGGGCCGCGCCGAATCGTGCGATGCTCAGGAGTGATTTTATTTTTCACACCCTGAAATCGCCTGTTTATCGGCTTTTCGCGGATTTGGCCGTTAAAAAACACCCCAAAATTTGGCGTTTTCAGGCGAAAAGTTGAGCCTTATAGACATAAAAATTGGCGATAAGACATGTCTTTATCGCCGATTCTCGGGGTTTGGGGCGAAAATTTGTGGTTTTTGCAGCCTATTTCGGGTCGACCATGGCCTTCTTGCCGAAACTCTGCCAGATGTTCACCCACTGCCGGCGCATGATCAGGTATTTCAGTGCGTCGGTCAGGTTGGTCGACTCCTGCGGCAGACGGCTGGTGGCCAGTTTGTCACCCTTCTTCTCCTTGCGGATGTCCTTGCGCCCGGTGCGCTTGTCCTCCACCACCTTGATGGGCGTGTTCTCCATCTCCGCCTTCAGGTTGGGGCAGTTCTGGGCGTCGATGAGCAGGATGAAGAGACTGTTGCGCAGTTGTCGGGCGAAGAGGGCGGAGAAGAACTGGTACTCCGTGTTGGAGAAGATGTCGCCCTGTCCGAGGCTCATCAGTTGCACGCGCCAGCCTGTGGGCCGTCCGTCGTCATAGCGCTCGATGGCGGCCTTGATGCGCTGCATCATCGACGTGCCCACGCGGCGGTAGTTGTTCATCGCCCGGTCGTAGTAGAGGCGCAGCAGTTTCGTCTTGTGGGGCGCGAAGTATGCCAGGAACTTGTCGGCCAACTGTCGCTCGTTGTCAGGCGGCAGGGTGTAGATCTCCTTCATGACGCGGTACTCGCGGCCCCGCTGCTGGCCGAACACCATCGACTTCATGTTGCCATCGTCCATACCGCCGTCGAGGGGCATGCGCGGGTCGAGGTAGCGCAGCACGGTCGAGTCCTGCTCCCAGCCGTAGTCGTGCTGCTCCAGTACCGCGTTGTCGGTGCCGTCCTGATAGAAGTCGCGGGCGGTCATCGTCACATAGAACTTCTGGTCGGCCTGCAGTTTCTGCGGTATCGAGAGCAGGTTGGTGTCGATGCCCTCCAGTCCGGCCTTCAGTTCCTCCTGGAAGAACTCCTCGCCCAGCACGTCGGCATTGATCAGCGTCGAGGCGACCATAAAGAGGGTGGTGCCCCGGCGGAGTTCCTTCCACCGCGCCTCCCACCGCTGCATGTTGCGCTCGGCGTTCTTCAGTTCCCCGCCCCTTGCAGGGGAGGGGTCAGGGGTGGGGTCTGCCTGCAGCGCCTCGGCATACCGGCGGCGCGCCTCGTTGAGCGCCTGTCCCGTCTGCAGCAGCAGTTTCACCTTCTCCTTGTCCATCAGTTTCACCAGTTTCATCATCCAGGTGTACTCCCCTGTGTGGTTAGGGTTGGGCATGTCGCTGGTCAGTGACAGACTGCGGTACCAGGGCGACTCGCCGTAGCGGGCACGGTAGCCGCGCACGGCCTTGCGGATGTTCGTAAACTTCTCCTCGGGCCAGTATTTCACTTCGTCCCCGAAGAGGCCCACATAACTACGTCCAGCACCAATAGAAGGACGGTCAAGACTGACAAAAGTAAAGGTGAAACCATTCCAGAAAGTCATTACTTGTTTATACTTGTCGATGACGTTGTACATCTGCCGCTGCCACTCGATGGGCGGCTGACGGTCGATGACGAACTCGCGATCCATCTCCCAGCCAAGGAAGCGGAGGCCCTCCAGCACCGACGGGATGACGTTCTTGTGCAGGTTGCTGTAGGTGTCGGTGACCCATACGAACGGTGCACCGGGGCACTCCATGACGGCCTGCTGGATGCGCATGGCCTGAAACTGCGTGGTCTTGGCCGACGCACGCCCGAGGATGCCGATGAAGTTCTGCGGCATCGTCAGTGCCGCCACCATCGCATACTGGTTGATGTAGCGGTGCTGCACGCTGTCACTCTCCTGTAACTTCATTAGCCAGTTCGATTGAGGTGTCGAGCATACGGTCTATGTCGAGCGGCTTCAGTCCTGCCTCCATCTCCAGACGATCCTGATGCTGTCTGGGCAGCGTCTTGAAGTAGTCGGCATTGATGATGGCACGCTTGTCGGTGGCGGGCAGGCCGACGTCTTGGGCGTTGGTGCCGTAGATGTTGATCTGCTGCTGGTGACTGTTCACCACCAGTTGCTCGTCGCGCTCCGAGAGGCGCTTCAGGCTGGCTGCCTGCTTGATGATCTTCACGTAGGCCTCGTAGTCCTTGGCGCGGGCCTTGCACGTCCGCTCGCCCGTTTCCTCGTCGGTGGTGATGAAGGTGTGCTCCCAGTCGCGGGCGGCGGTCAGCATCTTCTCGAAGAGCAGGTTGCGCCACGCTTCGGCCCTGACGTGGTCGGTGGCGTAGAAGAGGTTGATGGCCTCCCACGTGATGCGGTCGGCCACATGGCGGCTGCATCCCCTGTCGGCCATCAGCCATGCCTGTGCCGACGGACGGCCCTCGCGACGGATGATGCCCGCCACGGAGAAGAGCAGATCCTCATAGGCGCGCTCTTCGTCGCTCAGTTCACCCTTCGAGCCGTCGGCGATGTAGTCCTGCAGTCGCAGGAAATGTGATTCGGAGTAGTTACTCATGAAATAAGACTGTTTGAACCTGCTTATTTAGTTTTTACCTAATAAATTATTGATTTCCTGCAGTTTAAGTTCATACTCCTCGAGCCGCTTGCGCCGTTTCGCGTCGAGGTGGGGTTTGTCGCCCTTCCTGATTTCCGACTTCACGCGCCAGATGTTATCGAGCGTGCGCTGCCGTTCGCGGAAGAGTTGGCCTGTAGTACTGGAGCGAAGGCGCGTAAGTTGCTGATAGTGGCGGAAAAACGGATGCCGTCCCAGCACCTTGCGATGCTTCTTATAGTACTCCATCTCGCGGAAGAAAGCCTGGTTGTCGATGTAGGCATCGAGGAGTTTCCCACACACCGTAGATAACTCCGTAACCGACTGGCAGTCGCGCAGTTTCGGATATAAACTCGAGTACTGGTGATAGGCCGTGATGCGGCGCGTGATGAGCGCCTGCAGTTCCACCGGGCAGTCGGGCTCATTGAGGAACGGCCACTGATCGCGGGTCTTCGGGGGCGCGGTGGTGCGGGGGGGTGTTGGTGCGAGGTTAGCCCCTGCGGCAGGACTATCCTCGCGCCCACGCTCCACTGCGCCACCGCTCCCCCGGAACACGATCCTGTTGCAGAATCTCATAAATGAATCCCCTGGTTTGAATTTTGAATCACCTGTTCTCGGGAGATGAATCACCTGATATCGGGAGATGAATCACCTGATATCGGGAGACGAATCCCTTTTTGCCGAGATTTGAATCCCTTTTTATACCGGGAACCGCTCTTCAAGGAACTCTACGAGGGCTTTTGGCCATGCCTCCGGCTTGACGTACATGAAGCGCTGGGTGCGGGCCCACTGTCGGAGCAGTTCGGGCTTGGGCGCTGCCGACACGACGGGCAGCAGCCAGTTGTCCTGATTCCACGGACGCATCAGCAGGGGCATCACCTCCGGACGGGCGAACTGGTCGTATTCCAGGAATATGCTGGCGTGGGGGTAGTTGTCCTTCAGGTAGGGCAGAAGGCGCAGCAGCACCGAGCGGTACATCAACTTGGGCGTGCGCTCTTCACCCAGCATCACGCCCTTGTCGGTCAGCACGCCGCGCCGGCAGCCTATCTCGTGGATGGTCGTCGGGTTGAGCAGCAGCATGCTGTCGGTCATCAGGATGATGCGCTCGCTGCTGGTGACTTCGGCGACGAAGCGCATCAGGGCCTCGATGAGGGTCATCTGCGGGTCTACCGCCAGGCGCGCTACCAGCACGTCGGCGCCTACGAGGTTCTGCTTCACGGAGCGTGCCGCCATCAAGGCGTGCGGCCCGCTGGTCTCCACGATGACCACGGTCACGGCCTCGCATCCCTCGCCGTCGCGCGGGTCGTCAGGTCGCTCCACTTCGCCTCCGGACGGGGTGGGGTCGTCAGGTGCTGCAACAGTCGCCACGGACTGAGCGTTCTCGGGCTGCTCTTCAGTGGCAGTCGGGGTGTTCTTGTTTTCATCTTCTTTCATAACAGTTTAATTTGGTGAAACTTACACGCTGCAAAGTTAAGTGTTAATTTGCGGTCGCAAAAAGACACGTTGAGCCATAAAAATAAGTGGCACTTATTGCGAAATAAGTGCCACTCTTTGCGGAATAAGTTATACTTATTGAGAGAAGGTTATACGCCCGCTACGGTCAGTCCGAGGAACTCGTCGATCTCGGCGTCGCCCGTCTTGGGGATGGCTGAGATATCGATGATGCCCACAGGCCACGTGCGCATCTCGGTGCGCAGTTCGAAGTGATTGTTGTGGGCCTCGTTGGTGTCCTGCTCGTTGGCGGCATTCATCACCAGCGGGGCACAGGGCGTGCCGTAGACCTTGGCCGTGGTCTCCGTGGAGTCGCAGCCGATGACGATGGCGCCCAGGTTGCCGTTGATGTTGTTGCCCTTGAACTCGGCCACCTCCAGTTCCGTGCCGGGGTGGTCGAAGTTGACATGGTGGATGAATCCACGGCTGTAGGCCTCGCCCTCCACCTCGTCGCCGGCATCGATGCTCGCCTGGTTGACGAACATGCCGATGGGCTTGGCGGTGCCGATCATCGTGAGCGACGTCACCTTGACACTTTTCTCATTGCGCACCATCTTCGCCTTGTCGAAGTCGAAGAGGAGCAGGATATTCTTCTTGCCGCGTGGCTGGCCGGGGTTCGACCCCTGCTTCTTCACGCTTACCATGCTATATTCTTCTGGCATAACTTATAAAAATTTAAAAGTTAAAAAATTGAAGGATTGAAGTTGGAGGCATCAGATGCCATCGCCGTTACCGTCGCCAGTGCCGCCGCCAGTGCCGCTGCCGGTGCCGCTGCCATTGTCGTCGCCAGTGCCACCGCCGTTACCGCCACCACCAGCAGGCTCCTGAGGAGTGGCTGTCTTGGCGTACTTCGTGGCCGCTGCGGGACTGATGTAGGCGAAGATGGCCTCGCCCATCCAGAAGCCCGTGCCTTCCCACCACTCGCCGAAGATCTTCACCTCGTAGTCCTGCTCCTGGAAGCGGAGGGTGACGTTCTGCGGGTTGTGCGACATCAGGTGCTTGAAGTTCTCCTTCGGGGTGATGAAGAAGCAGCCCGTGCCGCGCATGCCCTCCATCTCGGCAAAGGTGAAGTTGGAGAAGTCGATATCGTTCTTGTGGGTGCCGTCCTGGTTCTTCAGCCACTTGTACTCCTCGAGGTACTCGCGGCGGTAGGCATCGGCCAGCACGGGGTCGATGTGTACCTTCATCGCCTTCTTGGCATAGAGAGGATACTTGTCGGCCACCTCCTTCACGGCGGCGTCGATGATCTGGCGTACGTTCTTCTGCTCGGGGTCGATCTGCTCGCCCACCTGCAGCCAGCGCAGGTTGCTGCCCTTCGAGCCCTCCGTCTCGCGCTCGGCGTAGAGGTCGATGAGTTGGGTCAGGTAGCCGTCCATGGTCTCAGTGGGCTTCGAGGCGGTGTAGTTGCCCTGTCCGTCGGGCTCCACCTCCTTGAAGCGGCCCAGTGCCAATGCCTGCTCACGCTCCTCGTCGAGTTTCGGGAAGATGAGTTGGAAGAGGATGTAGCGCACCACGGGCATCGACTGCAGCGTCGAAGCCTGTTCGTCGTACATGTAGCCCAGGATATCCTCCATGATGTCGGAGGGGATGATGGGCACGTTGATCTTGCACTTGAAGTTCTTGATCGTGAGCGGGGTGAACTTGGCAGCACCGGAGGGTGTCCACTTCGGCACGAACTGCTGGAGCACGGTGCCGATGACGCTGGCCTGGTTGGCGCGCACCTCCGTCTTGTCGGTGATGATCGTCGACATGTACTGCGTGGACTCCGTCTGACCGAACAGGCCCTTCATGATCTCCAGGCGGTTGGAGGCCACGTACTTGCCGAACTCCTTCTTCAGTTCCTGCGTGTCGATGGTCGAGTCGCCACTGTAGGCGGCCTGCACCTTGCCCTGCAGGTAGTCCACGAGGAAGCGGTTGTGCTTCATCGTCAGGTCCACGCCGGCGGCGATGGCCTTCTTTTCAAACTCGGAGACGGTCACCTGCTGGCCCTGAGGGCTGGCAGGCTGCTTCTCCAGACGGGCGATGGTGGCCTTGAAGTCGGCCTCGGCCTTCTTCAGGGTTTCGATCTGGGCCTTCAGCGTGCCCACCTCTTTGCGGCTGGCGTCGAGTTCCAGACGCTCCTCGGCAGAGAGTGTCAGGTTGACCTGCTCGCCGTCAACCTCCATCTTCGAGAGGTCGGCCTTGAAGCCCTCCACGAACTTCTCGCCGTACTTCTCCTTCAGCGTCTGCTCCTGTTCTGCGGTGAGGAACAGCTTGCCGTCGTTGTCTTTCGCGAAATTCTGGATACCGAGGACCGACATGACCCATCCGGCAACCATCTTGAATTCTTTCTTCATAAACCTAATAACAAAAAACTAAAAACAAATATGTAAAACTCACAAACTTGCAGCGTATTGTGTTAATTGCATCTGGGCTGACAGTCGCCTTACCTCGGCCGTGGCGGTGTCGCTGGAGCCGATGGCGTCGATCAGTCCGTACTTGCGGGCATCGGCGGCGTAGAACATCCGTCCGGACAGTATGCCGTCCACCTTCTCGTCGAGATTGGGGCGGTGCAGGCGCACGGCCTGCTGGAACTCGCGCGCCAGCGGATTGAGTTGCTCTTCCTTGATGCTCTTGTAGTCACCCTTCAGCGCGGCCTCGAAGGGCGCGTTCTTATAGGTGGAGAGGTCGCTGTAGATGGTGTGCACCTTGATGCCCTTCTGCTCGTAGTATTTCGCGTAGTCGGGGAACTGCATCATCACGCCTATCGAGCCGAACTCGGCGGAGATGGCATTGTCGGCCACGATCTCGTCGCAGTGACAGGCCACGTAGTAGGCGGCAGAGGCGCACAGGTCGCACGAGGCGACCACAGGCTTCTGCATGCTCTGGCTGAAGGTGATGGCGTCGAGCATCGGGGCGATGGCGTCGACGGCCCCGCCGCCGGAGTCGATGTCGAGGCGGATGCCGATGATATTCTCCGACGCGGCGGCCTCACGGATGGCGGCGGCTACCTCCTCGGTGCCGTAACTGCAGTAGGTGCCCTCCTTCATCATGTCACCCTTCAGCGCGATGACGGCCACGGAGCCTTCGGGCACGTCGTCGAACGTGCCGCCCTTGCCCATCGACCTGGCCTGCACGGTATATGCCCCCCTCCTACAGGAGGGGTCGGGGGAGGTCACGTCCGCCACGACCCCCACCTCCATGGGACGCCGGTCGCTCAGACGGTCGGCGCTCATGTCGGCCGTGTCGTGGCTCAGGAACTTGTCGATCAGCACGGCCTGGGCATCAATCCGGCGCAGGTCGATGAAGAACGGCTTGTTCAGAATGGTGTAGTATAATGTAGAGAATGCCATATCAATAAACGTTTATCCGCTGCAAAGATATATATAATAAGGTGCGGGGGCAAAGACCCCGAACTGTGGACACCCGCCGCCGTTTAAGGCCGATTATCGGCGGCAGGGTCTTCGCGGGTTCACGAAAATGGTGCTATCTTTGCACTACCTAATTATAAATAATGCCTTATGAACAGTGAATTTGAAATCCGACAGTACGGGCGCACAGAACTGGCCCTGCTCTATGCGCCCGACATCACACCCGCAGCGGCCTGGAAGAAACTAAAGGGATGGATCGCACTCTTCCCGGGACTGACGGAGCGACTCCAGTCCCTGGGCTATCAGCCGCGCCAGCGGGTGTTTACGCCCGCACAGGTCAGAGCCGTCGTCGAGGCTCTCGGTGAACCCTGACGAGGGTGCAAACCGACAGGACAAATCGGTAGGCGAAGTAGTCGCGGATTTAACATTATTTTCTGCGGATTTACGCTTTTTTAAACCTAAGAAGATGCGGACGCTGCGCTCATGGCGCTGGAAGTTCTTCACAAGCGCATCCTCCGCGTCGATGCCCAGACCGTACTTCCGGGCGAACCTGCTGACGGCCTCCTTCTTGGTGATGTCGGGGTGGTACTCGAGGAGAATCTCCACATAGTGATGAAACTCCCAGTCGAAGAGCCGCTTCAGTTCGCGGTTGATCAGACGGGCGTGGCGCGGCGATATGTAGTTCCAGTAGCGGGGGTTCTTGGAGATGCCGCCCTCCGCCCGGCGGTTGGGCAGGTGGATGAGCAGATTACCCTCCGGCTCGTCGACGCGGCGGCTCACGCCGACATGCCACCGCTCCACTGGCCACTTCGACATCGACTGCCAGACGCAGTGGTAGAGGTTGAAGGAGTCGGGGATGCGGATGCCGCCCGTCGAGGGGTCGACGTCGAACTTACGGCGGGCATACCTGGCCAGATAGGGCTCGACACGGATGACGGCCGTGCGCCGGTGCTGGGGATGTTCCATAGACTGCTTCTTAGTGGATTTCCTGTAAACAACAATGCAAAGGTAATTATTTTTTTTCTGTTTCGTGGATTTTCGGCCGATTTTTCTGTATTTTCTGTAATACGGCTATGGGAATGCCCTGAAAAGCCGATAAACAGGGCATTTCGACGGTCGGCGGATGATACACTCCGACCTGTAACGCCATCTGTACCCCGCCCTCCCTCCTGTATTTGGCCGGGCAGGCCGACTTCTCGCGTTAAAATTTGTAAATCGGCTTTTCACATCCTTTATACAGATATACAGATTTCTTTTTTCTGATACAAATCCGATTTGTATATCTGTATACAGAAGAAGTGGCCGCAGAGGCCGATAAACAAAGGATTTTTTCACGTTTCGCAAATGCCTGTATACAGATATACAGATTGCTTGCACATTCAGAGAGAGGGGAAAGGGGAGGGGTAAGGCGGCCGTCGTGACCTGCGGGCATAAAAAGCGGGCGGCCACCGCGTCCGTATATGGACTGTCGGCAGCCACCCGCTGGAAACAAATATAATGGTCTGAAAAGAAATGTCTATGCGCCCGCCTGAGCGTCGCCTCCCCAGATGTCGCGCATCTGCTGCTTCAGGCGGACTTCCTCCTCCTTTGTGCGCATCAGTACCATCTCCATCTGGATGATCTCGCCCGTCTGGGGGTCGCGCGAGCGCTGGATGAAGCGCCCCTGCGTGTTGAGCACGTCGCGCGGGTTTAGCGCGTAGATCCACGTGGCCCACTTGGCGAAGGCCGTCAGGCGCAGCGAGAAGCGCTTCATGGCATCCTTCACGCCGGGACAGTCCTTCAGATAGGTCTCGTAGACGTTCTTGCGCACCAGCGGACGGTTCACGTTCGGCCCGTCGGGGCTGAAGAAGGTGCTGGCCCACTCCTCGAACTGCGGGCCCATCTCGGTCTTCAGTTTGCGCTGGATGATGTTCTGCATCGGCGGCAGGATCTTCACAGGCTTCATGGCCAGGCTCAGGTAGAACTGCTCGCACTGCATCAGCAGGTTCAGGTCGGCGTTCCACTCATCCTCGGTGTAGAACGAGTCGAAGAGGTTCTTCTGGAAGTCGTCGTAGATGGTGCGGCTCTCCTGATAGCCGAAGGGGTTCTCGGCGGTGCGCTGGTGATAGTAGTCCGAGAAGGTGACGTAGAGCATGCGGGCGTCGCTCGACGCGTCGAAGTCGCCGGGCACGTAGTTGGTCGAGAAGAGGAACTTCGGAGAGTCGGCGAAGGCGATGGTGTAGGGTGTCAGGCCCTTGGGGTTGACACGCATGTCGCCGCTGATCAGGTTGTAGAAGTCCTTGACGGAGGTGTACTGGTTGATATCCTCGACGCGCACCAGGCGGGTGTAGCGGGTCACGTCGGAGAGGGCGTGGGTGTCCTTCTGCAGGTCGAGCACCTTGCCGTCGAGGGTGGTCATGTCGAGGTGGAGCAACTGCTTCAGGGCCTCAGTGAAGAATGACTTACCAGAGCGCCCGTTGGCCTCATTGGTCTCGGCGATGCGGTTGTCCATCAGGAAGGCGGCCCAGGTGCGCGAGGGCGACTTGTAGGCGTGGAGCAGGTAGCCCAGGGTGAAGATCTTGTTCAGCAGGCACTGCGCCTGTTCCTCGCGCTGCTGGTCGGTCAGGCTCTCGCCCGCTATCTCGAAGGGGTGCATCTCCAGGTAGGCGCGCTGGGCGTCGGGGGAGTCAGGAAACTGTTCCTCGATCTCCTGCCGCCAGTAGAGGCGCGAGGTGTTGATCAGATAGCCGAAGAGATGGCTCGACTTCGGATCGCTGACCGTCAGCCGGAAGCGGGGTGTCTGCCCGTCGTCCATCGTCTCGCCCGGCACCCACTCGACGCGGAACATCGGGGGCAGTTTGCGGAAGTCGTGCGGGATGACGTTCTGGCTCCAGACACTGGTGTCGAGCGAGTGGTCGCGGTAGAGGTGGAGGTCGTAGTCCTCGCCGTGGCAGTGCACCAGGCCGTTGCGGAAGTAGAAGTCCTGCGTGCGGGCCGTGTAGGAGGTGAAGTCGGGGTCGACGGTGGTCAGTGCCGAGAGGTAGGCGGGCGTGAAGGCCACGTCGGTCAGGATCAGGTTCCTCACACCGTGCTCCATCCGGATGAGCGTGTCCTGGCGCAGCGTCTCTGTGGGACAGTCGGGATCCTTGGCACCGAGGGCCCAGAGTAGCACGAACTGGCGCACGTCGCGCGGGCGCTTCTTGTAGACGATATTGTTCTTCACGCGCACGATCTGCGGCTCCTGATCATTGTCATCCCTGAGGATGGCGAAGCCGTGGAGGCGGAGGAACTGGTGCAGGCAGGTGGCGTCGATCTTGTGGCGGCGCTCGCCCGTCTTCTCGTTCGCCTTCGTGGTCCAGAACTTCGCCTCGACGGCGCGGTCCATCAGGTCGAAGTAGTCGTGCATCGTGGGGAAGTACTGGCACCAGTCGCGGAAGTCCTTCGACGGGCGGCCCCGGTTGTCGCGCATCTCCCGCAGCGTGTCGGGCAGCCAGCAGGTCTTCATCTCCATATACTTCAGGGCCTGCGCGGAGCCGCGTGCGATGCCCGTCGTGTCGAGGTCGGGGATGTTCACCAGTTCGCCGGCATAGCGGATGATGGTCATGTAGTCCTGCTGGTCGAGGCGGGCGGTCTCGCTGTTGAGCCACACGGGGCAGTCGCCGCGCGCCGCCACGCAGAGGGCATCGCGCTCGCCGGAGCAGAGCACGGCGCGGTAGTAGCGCGTCACGCCACGGTCGGCACCGGGTCGGGGGATGTCGCTGAGTTTCTTCGTCTGCCATTTGTCATCCTGCTCGCTCTGCTGCTTGTTCAGCAGTTCGAAGGCCTTGCGCAGTTCCTGCAGACCGTTGATGTAGTTCTGGGGCTTCGCGCCCTCGGGGAAGTACATGAAGCGCCACTTCTTGTCGGGCTCGTAGGGACGGTACACCTTGTAGAAGCGGTCGGGCGCCCCGTCCTTGGGATTGTCGATGAAGCACTCGCGCAGGAAGATGGGGAACGAGTCGTTGGAGTGGAACTCCTTGATGCGGCGGTCCTTCACCTTGCCCAGCCACTCCAGGGCGTGCCAGTGGAGCCGCTCGCAGGTGTCGCGGGTCACCATGGGGCCGAGAATCTTCAGTTCGCGGTCGGTAAACTCGCGGATCTCGTAGTACCACTGGCCCTCCAGTTCGTCCTCACGGGCGGCACGCTCCACGACGCGGGCGAAGTTCTTGTCGGGGGAGAGTTCGTCGCGGATGCCGTACTCCTGGGCGATGGCCAGCACGGCGGCACCGAAGCGCGAGCGGTCCCAGCCGTGGAGGCGCATCCAGGCGTCGATGGCGTTCAGGTCCTCATCGTCGCCTCCGAAGTCGTGGACCACCCAGAGTCCGGCCTTGTTTTTCCTGATGGTGGCCGATGCGGTCTTCTCGGAGAGGCGCATCTTGAACTGTTTCTGTGTGCCCCCGTCGACGCAGGCCTTCGCCTGGGGATAGAGGTCGAGAAGGATGTCGAGGCCCTGCCTGGTCTCGTCCATCACGCGTTGTCTGTCAATCATATCGCTTCATTTCTTTTCTTTACCATCTGCAAAATTACAGATTTACAGGTTCTACTTTAAGGACGGCTATTTTTCATGGGGGGGGGCGAAGGGGAGCGTGCCCTCCTGCCCCTCGTACCGTTCCATGCGGTGGAGCGCATAGCACGCCTGGTTGCGATGGCGGCTGTTGTCGCGGCGGGCACGGATCAGCAGTTCTTCGGTCTTCCAGCGGCTGTGGGGTCTCGAGATGGCCTCGCGCTCGCCCGTCAGCCGGTTGACGGCGGTGACGATGTACTTGGGCTCTTTTATACTGGTAGCCATACTTCATTGATATTATCATGGATGTATTGGTTGAGCGCCTCGTTCCATGGTGCCTTCATTAAATGTTCGTCGAACTGGCCGGCGTCTAACTTTACAAAGAACTCACCCTTGAGACGGTCGAAGGCATGATCCTCCACCTGGAAGAGAATCTTCTTCCCTGTGGCCAGGGCAAAGTGGTACTCTGCCCCGGCACCCTCTGACCGCCTCCAGTCTGCCAGCATGTAGACGGCATCCTTCGTCGACAGCACCATCAGGTCGCGCAGCAGCGCATAGGCATAGAAGTCGGGGAACTTGCCCATCAGCAGCGGGCTCTTTACGTACTGGTCGTTTTCATACTCGCGCATCAGCGTCCGCTGCCAGCGCTCGTCTGTCGGGTTGAACACCTCGTATCCCTTCGCCCTGAGCATCTCCTCGGCCCGGGCGAACTTCCGGCGGGTGGCCTCACTGATCACCTCCTCGCCGATCTTTCCGCTGATATATACTCTCATTCCGGCATCTTGTTTTCGTCTTCGAGACGGTTAATCACTTCCACTATCTCTCTGGATAAAGCATCGACACGGGCGGCCATGTTGTGAAGCCACACCAAACCGTCATAGCCCGTTGCATAGTCCTTTGCCAGCTTGTCGGAAAGGATGTGCATGTCCCATGCCAGGCAGTCGGCACCGCCGGACACCTTAAACAGATAATCATACGTCTCCTGCGATATCTTCTCGCATTTGGGATTCAAGTCTTCAATCAGTTTCTTCATATTGGCATTTCTTGAATTAAAAAATAACCTTTACGTTTGTCTGTACGCTCATAGTCAATCGTGAAGTACTATCATATTATTTATCTCCTTTTCGTTTATACGCCCAGCCCACCAGTCTGCTGAACGGCATGCCTATGCCGCAGAACTTGCCTGGTGCGAAGATGCAGAACTCGCCGTCTTCGTCCACCTCACCGTCGCTCTGGCCGTTATAGGCCTGCAGGTTGTCGAACACAAAGATCGCCGTCCGTTCCCGGTCTATCTCCGACAGGCTCTCTGGCTCTCGCAGCTTGTACTTCTGGCCGTTGGTCAGGGTTATCTTGATATTCTTAATCGCCATGTCGCTTCACCTCTAACGTTGCTATCCAAGGCATGCGCTTGAGCCCCAGTCTCACCCTCGTTGTGTCGGCATTGCATTTCTCCGCACTGTCGATCATCCACTTCACCTGGCCGAAGAACGAATCGTCCATCCGGAGCTTCAGCCACATGGGCAGGCTCAGGTTCCTGGCCTTGCCACGATTTCTCTTGCTTCTCTTCATGGCTTCTTTTTATTCAAACCCCGGGATCGTCAGCTGCTGACCCGCGTTCCTGAAGTCCGCGAGGGTCAAGGCATCTATTTTCTTTAACCTTAGCTCTGCTTCGTTCAGGATCCTCTTGGCGTTGTGGAAGTTTTCTTTGGCAGATGCCACTACCGCCATCTGACGGGAGAATTCTTCTTGCTTGCGCTCGGCAAACCTGCTCCGTATCTCAAAGTGATCGAGCAGCACATTGAAGCATTCCCTCTGGTAGCCCGCAAAATTCTCCCGAACCTCCTCTTTGACGTTCGAGGGGTTGATGGTCATCAGCCATCCCAATACATGACCCAGTGGCAGACAAAGCATCTCGCGCTCTTTTCCATCGGCGGCAACCACCTTGCTCAGCAAGGCGGTTGAACTGAAGATATAATGATCCTTTATCTTCTGGCGCTGCGCCTCTGGATCTACACCCAGAGCCTCACATAGAGGCTTTATGGGGACAATATTGCTACTGCCCACAGTGACAATATCTACACCATTTATTCTCGTAATAAAATTAGCATTCATTGTATCTTATTTTAGTTGTAATTTCTTAATTATAAAGATAAGTCTTCCCGTCCGCTCCAACTGTAACGCTGAGCGTGATAGTTGACCCGAATATTGGATGCTCCTTCAGCTTTGCCTGTTGGCTCTGATAAGCCACGCCCAGGATTTCACACACCGGCTTTACAGCCACTAACTGCTCTCGCTCATCGGCCACCACCTGGAGGCTGATGCCGTTTACAATTGCCACGTTGATCGTACTCATAATTATTTTAGTTTTTAGTGAAAAATATTTCTTGAAAAACATATTCCGACTGTCTGCTTATCCGTACAACATCTTCAGTTTCTCCATCTCGCGCTCCGACAGTTCTATGGTAATCTGCCGATGGCGCATCGTAGGGCGCTTCTGGTGGATGAAGTCCACAATCTGATCGAGCGTCAACTTGAACAAGGGGTCGAGCGGCATCCTCAATGAGCACAAGAACCTGCCGGTCATGGCACCGCCCACGTCGAAGTTCAGCCACTGCATCCCGGAGGACGCTGGGTGTGAAGTACGCTTCATAACCTTTCTCTTTCTTCTTTATATTCCGATTGTTTTATGCCGTTCATCTCCTCCAGCCAAGCCTTCACCTTGTCGCAGTTGGTGGAGCGGCGGCGGAGGCGGCGCCCGTCGATGACAATCTCGGCCACGAACCTCAGGCAGCGCGTCTTCCGGCCGCGCCCCTTGTTGCAGGTCTCTGCGTAGATGGTTCCTCTCATACCGTCAGAACTTCAAGTCCATACTCACGTCCCGACGGTAGTCGAGGTACATCACGTTGGCACTGCTGATGCAGCCCTCCATGTCACTGGGCTGCTCGAAGCGGAAGCCGCGCCCGACGGCATCCCACTTCAGCCATGTCAGACTGCCCATCCGGGCAAATACAGCGGCCACGCCGCCGTTGAGTTGGTAGGAGAACCTGACGATCTCCAGCCCCTGCACTCCCAAGGCCTCGATGGCCTTCTCAAAAACCTCTGTTCCCATATATAATCGTTTTTCAAATCTTCTCGAAAAGGGCAGCCGACGCGCGACCGCCCACAAATCTAACAAAAAAACCTATGACTAAAACAACAGCACATAACTCCTGATATCACAACGCTTCTACATATCTACTCCAGAAACCACCTTACCATTGCAATGAAACCAAAGATCACTATGCCGACTCCGGAACTAAGGCCTTGCGGCTCCCAGACCATTATCGTTCAACACTGGAAAATTGTTCTGTTTCATAATTTGACTCGTTCGCGGCGCTATCGTCCGCGCGACTGCCTTTTCAGCCGCTGATAGTTGTTGTTATACTTCTTGTTTTAGCGTAGTCCCCTCACGGGTTATGTCGTTGAAACACCTTCTGTCCAATCCTGAAAAACAATCTTCTACCTTAGCCGCCAACTACCTAAATCAGAAAAAAAAGCACTATACAATTTTTTTACGCATATACACACAGACGCCGCTGCGTCAACGATTTACCTAATAATTATAACTGTTAAAACCCTACTTCTTGTGCCAGGGGGGGGGATCGAACCCCCGCTCATCCGAGGCCTACGCCTCGCCTCCCCGATTTTCTTTGCAACAGGGGCGGTTCCGACGCTCCTTGCCGGATTGCTCCATTCTATCCGGCTTTCCCTGGCGGGTGCCGGTCTTTCCCGGCTGTCTGTGAGGACCTTGGGACGGTTCTCGATGGGTGACGATGCTGTTCCCCGCCAAGTCATCGGTTTCTCGCCTTGTCCGCTGGCACCAAAATTTCGAGTATATTCATTATTGCCTTATGGCCTTTTGCTATGTCTGCCGCCTGACCTGTCCGTGGTAGTAGGCGGCCAGTTCTGCCGCAGAACGCTTGCCCAGTTTGGCCAGGATATTGCGGCGGTGGTTGTCGACGGTGTGCTTCGAGATCGACAGGCGCTCGGCTATCTCGTGGCTCTGCAGCCCATCGGCTATCAGCGGCAGCAGTTCCAGTTCGCGGGTGGTGAGCCCCGTCGAGAGGGTGGGGCTGCAGATCACACCGTCCCAGCGGCAGTCGCCCGTGCCCATCAGCGGGCACTTCATCTGCTCGAAGTGCAGCAGGCCGTCGCCGTCGATGTCGATCGTCTGGGTGTCGTAGTCGCCCAGATTGCAGCGGATGAAGCGGCTCACCATCTGGAACTCATACCAGGCACGGTTACGCTCCGAGCGGCTGTAGATGTCGCTCAGGGCCTCGAAGGCCTCGGGATAACGGGTGCGGATGAGCGACAGCAGCGCGCCAACCAAGTCGCGATCCTGCTCCGTGAGCTCTCTCACGGCCTCGCCCTGCCGCTTGTACATCACGCACCCGTCGGGCGTCTTGAAGAACTCTATGTTACGCAGATCCTCCATCCCAGGCCCTCCCTACTTTGCATCGGGGAAGAGTTCTCCCTCCGGTATGTTCAACACGCCGCTGATCGTCTTGCGCTCGAGCCTGTTGGGAGTGCCGCGACCGGCAATCCAGTTGTAGATCACCACCTCGCTCTTGCATACGGCTTCGGCAAGCTCCTTGACCTTGCGTCCCCTCTCACTCGTCCTCTCAGATGAAAGACTGTTCATGTAGTCTCTGAATACCATTTTCTAAAACTTTTCGTTAAAAACCTTTGTTCATCAAAATAAAATACTTACCTTTGTATCGGAAATAAACTAATTCGAGTGCAAAGATAGTGTTTTTATTCTGTATAAAAGAGTAATCATTCTTTCTTTAACACTAATTTAACATAATAACAGAGTGTTTACATAACTATGACGGGAAAAGAGTTGCAGACTATCATCATCCGATCGGGAAAGACCCAGAAGGAACTCGCCGAGAAGTTGGGGATGCATCCCACCCAGTGGCGTACCTATTTCGGGCAGGACGACATAAAGTCAGGCATCATAGAGAAGGTGGCCGGACTGCTTGGACTTACTATGGCCGAAATGTACGAGGAAGAGGGAAGTCAGGGCGACTCTCGCCTCATGGAGATGATCCAGTCGCGTGACCGTCAACTGGACAAGAGCCAGGAACAGATCGACAGGCTCATCCGCATCATTGAGAACATGAAACAATAACAGCCGCATGGACGGAAGGAAACTTGAAAAGATACTGCAGCAGACAGGCAAGACGGAGCTCCAGATATCCGAACTGCTCGGGATGGATGCCAGCCGGCTGAGGAAGTTCTTCAGCATGGACGATGTGCCGACGGGGCTTATAGAGAGCCTGTCGGCATCGCTGCATCTCCCCGTCGGATTCTTCTTCGGAACGGAGAATGCGGGGCTCTGCAGCAATATTGTAGTAGACCGGGGGCCGATGGAACTCCCGTTCACGCCGATGGAACTCGACCTGCCCCTGAACGATGGCGAGAAGGTGCGCTATATGGCTGCCGCCATCATCGATGACCATTTGGAACTGGACACCTACCCGATGGAGAGAATGGCCAACTTCGAGTGGCCGGCAGACAAGGAGACCGTTTTCTTCGTCTTCAGGAACGAAAAGGAGTGCTTGATCCGTCATTTCGGCAAGGCCCGCTCCAGTTGCAGCAGTGTGTTGATGGGCGACGCAGGCTTTCATATCGGCATGGAATCCCTCCCCTCATGCAAAATCTGCCTCTATAAGGAGGGCCGCAAAGTGGCCGACGTTCCCGTCTTGGAACTCGACAGGTTCTGCGATGCACTTTACTTTATCTGGGAAGAGTATCGCCAGCGACTGCTTTCCACCACTGTCAAATAAACGCATATTTTTCCATGCTATCCGCAACTCAGACACGGCCACCCCTCCGATGGCCAGCTTATGTATGGACATACATATCGGCGGAAATTCCACTACTTTTCACGGACAAATCCACTTTAAATATTAACTCAGACGCGCATAATCAAGTGATTCCCAACGATTTATCGAATCCTGCCTCCGCAACTCAAGCAGTCGAATGACTGCTTTTTTTTGTGTCTTTTCTGTTGGTGGATACGAGAGAAGCGCGAGCCTCAAGGCCCGCGCTTCTCTCGTATCAGTCTTGCAAATAGTATTCGTTTTACAAACGCTTGCGAAGTGTCTATGTTCTCATTTCAGCAGTGCCAGAACCTTGTTGTAGTATCGGTTAGTCGATCTCATGCGGTATCGTATGCCGCCATTCCACGACCGGATAGCCTTTTCAACACTGTTCTCTGGGTTGTAGTACTTTTGAATTAACAGGAACATCTCCTTTGACTTGGCCACGCTGTAGCGATCGGCCATCGTATAACGCTTCTTACTCTTCTGCTTCTTCAGAATGTCATTGCAATCCTTCACAAGAATCGGAGTAATCTGCATGGCACCTACTGAGTTCCCACTCACGGCGTTGGGATTT
>Ga0247610_10000568_pt1 | contig 50611 bp, 42 predicted proteins | sample 174DNAGHGhighgp2_FD_193483 | JGI IMG/M metagenome (GOLD analysis project Ga0247610, IMG submission 193483) | Sheep rumen microbial communities from Palmerston North, Manawatu-Wanganui, New Zealand - 1742 DNA GHGhigh gp2 | ecosystem: Host-associated > Mammals > Digestive system > Stomach > Rumen...
CGAAGCCAGCCGCAAGATTAGGACTCCATGAGGGTCGTCGTAGACTACGACGTTGATAGGGTGCAGGTGTAAAGACGGCGACGTCAAAGCCGAGCACTACTAATTGCCCGAATACTTTCGCCGGGAGCTCATTGACCATTGATCATTGACCATTGACCATTGGGCTTCGGGGCAGTACTTTCAGATGTATGAGAGAGTTTGAATGATTCTCAGGAGACTATTGTCTGGAAAGCAGTCTTGTGCTGATATGTCACCCATACGTTGGCAGTGGCCTTGCATTCGTACATGTTAATGTTCAATGGTCAATGTTCAATGAAGATTTATCAGGTGGTTATTGCAGCGGGGTCCCACCTCTTCCCATTCCGAACAGAGAAGTTAAGCCCGCCTGCGCCGATGGTACTGCAATGCAATGCGGGAGAGTAGGAGGCCGCCATCTTTCGCGAAGCCCTGAGTCAGGAATGATTCAGGGCTTCTTCGTTTTTCACAATGTCCTGAATAACTAAACCTGCGAGCATGAAACCGAAGATCGCGGTAATTTGGACAAGAGAACCCTTTCCTTCCCCTTTTGATTCGATCAGTTCATCGGAATAGACACATAGGAACTTACGCGAGGGATATTGTCCTTCGTGTTTGAATCGTTTGCGGAGGACACGAGCAAGGGGATCGCCTTGAATCTTCCAGAATTCGGCCACCTTGATATGCGTGGGATCAAGTTTCAGGGCAGCCCCCATCGAAGAGAAGAAAGTTGCCTCTGTCTGACAAGCCATCAGAATGAGCTGTGCCTTGTCTTTGAGGGAGTCGATGGCATCGATGATATAGTCATAAGTGTCGAGGTGGAAGCTTTCGGCCGTTTCTGCCGTAAAGAACTCATGGATAGCAATAATCTGGGCAGAAGGGTTGATGCTGAGAAGGCGCTCACGCAATACGTCGACCTTTACCTTTCCAATGGTCTCCGTTGTCGCCATCAGTTGACGATTGATATTGCTGACGCACACACTGTCGGAATCTACAATTGTGAGTTGCTTGATGCCACTACGCACCAGACTTTCAGCACACCACGAGCCAACACCTCCCACACCGAAGATGATGACGCGTTTTTGGGCAATGCGCTCCATCGCCTCCTGGCCCAACAATAGTTCTGACCTCTGGAATATCTCTTGTTCTAATGCCATATATCTGATTTTCCGTAAATATCCATATATTCATCCGAAAGACAATGCAAAGATAGACATTTTCCCCAAAAGAAACGAACACTGTTCCTCTTTTTACCTCTTTTTTGTGTCTTTTTATCAGAATCTCACAAAAGATTAACAAGACTTGTCCCTTGGCGTCACGAGCTGCAAAGATACAAAAAGGGTCGACACTTTTGTGCCAACTTTTTACTTTTCACTCTTCACTAGCGAAGCGTTTTCACTATTCTTGCGTCCTTTCAGTAGCATACTGGAAGGGGGATTATCAGACGGATGATACCGACTGGAAGCTCTGCGAACTGATAGCTAGAATACAGTTTGCTACCCAATAGCGGTTCTTCAGCGTGATGGCTGAGAATTATTTCTGTGATATGAACAATGATGTGCAGATTACGAATCAGCAGCATTACCAGAAGTCCATCGACGGGTATAATCGGCTGCCGGATGTCTTCACCTTCCAGGATATGAAATAGAGTTATGGCTATAATGGTAAGAACTCTGTCTACACAAAACTGAGAAGGCTTCAGAAAAAGCACCTGATAGAGAAGATTACCGAGGGCGAGAATGCAGGAAAGTTCCGGAAAATTAATAAAATGATTATCTGATTGTTCATTTGTTCAATTGTTCATTTGGATTAATAATTTTGAATATGAAAGAAGTAAGTATTAATAAAAAGATAAAACTCTCCGAGCACTTTACGCTCAGGGAGTTGACTAAGACAAGTTATCACACATCGGATGGGAATATTCCGAGTCATGTGGCGATTGAGAATCTGAAGAATATCTGTGAGAATTGGTTGGAGGATTTGAGGTATAGTCAGAATATGCTGTACGGTCCTTCGACAAGCTCAGGAACCGGGGACATCCCCATCATCATTTCCTCTGGCTATCGCTCTGAAGAGGTGAATATGAAGTGTGGGGGTGCGAAGAATTCAAATCATCTCACGGGATGTGCCGTAGATATCAAGTGCTACGGTCCGGAGCAGATGATCCGCATGGCGGGAATCCTTTTTGACATCGCGGATGGTACGAAGCGTGACTTCGACGAGTTAATCCTCGAGAAGCGCGGTACTACCTATTAGATTCACTTTGCGGTACGTCCCAAAGACAATCGTAGGAAGATTCTCTTCGATTGCCGCTGATCAAACAGTTGAGGACGGCCTGAATATCAACATCCGCGATTGATTGCAGGTATTGATTTTGTTCTTTGACTTCCAAAAACCTATAACGTAAAAAAACTATTAGAAAATTTGGAACTATCTCAAAAAATATGTAACTTTGCATTCGAAAATTGTTCAATACAAAACTAAACAACGAGAAAATGGAAAAGAAAAAGGCTTTTGTCGTCATATTGACAGTGATGATGACGGCAGTTCCATCAGGACAAATATATGCAGAAGGCTCGAACCAGGTTCGCAGTGGTAAGTTCAGCAGTACCGTCTCAGCACAGTATAACCGCACGGACAACCACCGTCCTCGCATGGGCTTCGAGCAGTACGGCGGCTATTTGAAGTTGGGCTACGATTTCAATGAACATTGGAATGCCTATGTCGATGCGAACATCACTCATTTTAATGCTTCGTATCCAGGAACGGAGGACAAGCCCATGTATGATGCCGACCAATGGATTACCCGTGGTGTCGTTTCGGCAGCCTTGGAAAACCATTATGACAATACCAGTGGTGCCCTTTCCGTCTATTCGAACTTCGGACGTCATAAGATTGATGACGGCACAGCCGCTCCCACTGCTCCCACGCAGCGTTACTTCCGCTCGAAGGATGCGCTGACGGGTGTGTCGCTCTATCAGAGCATCCAGCTCTTTGAGGGCAACCGCGTGACGGCAGGCGTCGACTATATGCACATTTACGGCAACGCCTACTACACATCGAAGGCCACAGGTGATATTCTCGACACGCCCAACAAGCAAAGTGGCAGATCGTATCGCAATGAGATAGCTGGCTACGTCGATTTCCGTCAGGATCTGCTTGACTGGTTGACCATCGACCTTGGTGCTCGCGTAGATCATCATAGCATCACAGGTACGGAGTTTGTTCCTCAAGGTGGTATTGTCGTCCGTCCCATCGAGGCGGGCGAGATCAAGGCGATGGCCAGCAAGGGGTTCCGCAACCCAACGATGCGCGAGATGTATCTCTATCCACCATCGAACACAGACCTTGAGCCGGAACGCCTGTGGAACTACGAACTGTCGTGGAAGCATCGCCTGAGCAGTTTTACCTACGGCGCAAACCTCTTTTATATTAAGGGCGATAACATGATTCTGACGTAGCAGGTGGACGGCAAGCCGCGCAATGTGAACACAGGTGAGATTGAAAACTGGGGCTTCGAGTTGGAGGCCGCCTATCATGTGGACAGCCATTTGAGCATGAAAGCCAACGGCGCCTACCTGCACATGAAGAACAAGGTGGTTGCCGCGCCTGAACTGACTGCTTATGCGGGAGTAAACTATCGCTGGGGCAAATGGTTCGCCACCCTCGGCTTGCAGTATATCAACAACCTCTACACTGCCGTTGGCAATGATGAGAAGATGGAACGTTTCGCCCTGCTGGATGCCTCGGTTACCTACGCTGCCACCCGTAACATCAGTATTTGGGCTCGTGGCGAGAACCTGCTGGCACAAAAATATGAGATCAACCTCGGCTATCCCATGCCCCGCGCCACATTCATGGGTGGTATCAACGTGAACTTCTGACAATAAACATTAAACAATAAACGATTTGGAAGCAACAGTAAGACTTTACACATTGAATTATGACGAGGCAAAGACCTATATGTGGGCTGCTATTTTTGTGGCTTGCAACCTGGTATTGCCTCAGGTGTTCCACCTCATTCCTCAGGGCGGTATTATCTTCTCGCCCCTGTCATTGGTCATCCTTGTCGGTGCCTATAAGTTCGGCTGGAAGACGGGACTGCTCGCGGCCTTGGCTTCGCCGCTGGTGAATCATCTGCTGACAGGTATGCCTGCATGGGAAGTTCTGCCTGTGATGACAATGAAACTCGCTGTTCTCGCCCTTGTCGCAGGACTGGTTGCCCAGTACTTTAAGACCATCAGCCTGCCGATTCTTATTGGTGTCCTACTTATAACAAAAGCCCTCGAAGCACTCGGAGAGCTTATTCTCACTGGTTGTATTGCTGCTACCATCGCTGACTTCACTGTAGGCTGGCCTGGTATGCTGCTTCAGATCATCGGTGGATATCTCATTATTAAATATCTGCTGAAGAAATAAGAAGCCTGTACAACCGTACAACCCCGCCAAAAACCATTGGATGTCGTTGTGAAGTCTTTCTAATGGTCACTGTCTGAAAGGTTGTCAGTACTCATCAAGCATCTTCTTGATACGTTTGAGACGCTCCTGCTTGGTGTTCTTGCGCAGTTTCTGGAGCCACTTCTTCGGCATCAGCTTGTTGAAGAGGGCGATGAGATTGATACCGCCGTTGGGATTGGCAGCGGCCAGCTGGGCATCGATTTTGTCCATGCGCAGTTTCTTCTTCAGGTCGTCGGAAATCTCTTCGTGCTTACCGTGGCCGAAAACCACCACCTCGCGGATATTCAGCAGCTTGGAGATCATATACACCGTGTCGCAGACCTCCGTGAGATTGATGATACGGCTTTCGTAGTTGACGTGAGTGAAAGAAAGCGACTGACAACTGTCGGACACGCTGAAATAGCCAAGGGAATCGGTGACGGTGGTGCCGTCTTTACTGACAACGTTGGCGCCAACCACAGGGATGAGCGTCTCCACATCGACCACTACGAGCCGACGCTGCGCATATCCCTGAGCCGAAACTGCCAACAGAAGCAGAAAAATCAGTTGCAAACACTTCACGACGCAAATTTAGCCATTCAGCCCTTATGTGCCAAATGTTTTAGGAGTATTTAGTGATTATTCAGATAAGTTTTGCTCCTAAAAAGCGGAAAATGGTCTAACTGAGTCCTTTCATGCTCAGGGAGATGCGATTGCGGCGTCGGTCAACTTCGATGACGCGGACGCGGATGTGCTGATGGAGTTTGACCACATCGGTGGGATGGGCAATGCGACGATTGGCCATCTGTGAGATATGGACCAGCCCGTCCTGATGGACACCGATGTCGACAAAGGCCCCGAAGTTGGTGATGTTGGTGACGATGCCTGGCAGTTCCATGCCCTCGATGAGGTCGTCGACGGTGCTGACGCGTGGGTCGAACTCAAACTCCTCGATCTGTTCGCGCGGATCACGGCCGGGCTTTTCGAGTTCCTTGAGGATATCGGTGAGGGTAGGGATGCCTACCTCGTTGGTCACGTAGCGTTTGATATCGATGGCCTCACGCTTCTCCTTATTAGTAATAAGGTCGATGACGGCACATGCCTGGTCCTTGGCCATCTGTTCGACGATGTCGTAGCTCTCGGGATGGACGGCGGAATTGTCGAGCGGATTCTTGGCGCCCGGGATGCGGAGAAAGCCTGCACACTGCTGGAAAGCTACAGGACCGAGACGAGGCACTTTCTTGAGTTGGGTACGTGAGGTAAATGCACCGTTCTCCTTGCGGTAGTCGACGATGTTCTTGGCGAGAGTGGGGCCGAGGCCGCTGACGTACATGAGCAGGTGTTGTGAGGCGGTGTTGAGATTGACACCGACGTTGTTGACACAGCTCTCGACCGTCAAATCGAGGGCGTTTTTGAGTTTCGTCTGGTCGACATCGTGCTGATACTGTCCGACACCAATGCTCTTGGGATCGATCTTGACGAGTTCTGCGAGCGGGTCCATCAATCGTCGGCCTATGGAGACAGCCCCGCGCACGGTGACGTCTTCTTCGGGGAACTCGTCGCGGGCGATCTTTGAGGCGGAGTAGACGGAGGCACCGTCCTCAGAGACGGTAAAGATCTGGGGCATCTCTCCCTCGCGACGAGAGGGAGAGACGTCGTAGCGGCCTGCGAGGACATCGCGGAGGAAGTCGTTGGTCTCGCGGCTGGCAGTACCGTTGCCGATGGAGATGGCTTCGATCTGGTATTTCTTCAGCATCTTCTGAATGGCCATCGCCGACTCCATGCGCTTGTTGACAGGCGGGTGGGGGAAGATGGCCTCGTGGTGAAGCAGATTGCCCTGCGCATCAAGACAGACGACTTTGCAACCTGTACGGAATCCCGGGTCGATGCCCATCACACGCTTCTGGCCTAAAGGCGCACCCAACAACAGTTGACGGAGGTTCTCTGCAAAGACGCGAATGGCCTCGTCGTCGGCCTTCTCCTTGCTGAGAGCCGCAAACTCCGTCTCGATGGAAGGCTTGAGCAGGCGCTTGTAACCATCCTCGACCGCTTCGGCCACCAGTTTGCTACAGGGCGTGTTGCCATAGACATAGTGACGCTGGAGACGCTCGATGCACTCGTCGTCATCGGGTGATATGCTGATGCGGAGAATGCCTTCGCCCTCCCCTCGGCGCATGGCCAGAAGACGGTGGGAGGAACAGCGTTTGAGCGGCTCTTCCCAATCGAAATAATCGCTGTACTTAGCAGCTTCGTCGGTATCGGCCTTGGCCTTGACAACCTTCGAGGTGATAAAGGCCTGACGACGGAAGGCACCGCGCAATTGCTGACGGTTGCGCTCATCCTCGCTGACCATCTCAGCGATGATGTCCTGGGCGCCCTTGATGGCCATCTCAGCATCTTTGACATCCCCCATGACGAACTTCTCCGCTGCGCGCTCAGGGTCACGCTCACGCTGGAGCAGAAGGCTCTTGGCGAGGGGCTCCAATCCCTGTTCACTAGCCACCTGGGCCCTGGTACGACGTTTGGGCTTGTAGGGCAGATAGATATCCTCGAGTTCGGTGGCATCCCAGCAGTCGGTGATACGCTTCTCTAGCTCTGGCGTCAGTTTGTCCTGCTCGGCGATGGTCTTGAGGACCGTCTCCTTACGCTTCTGGATTTCTTTGAACCGTTCGTATTGGGTGCTGATGGCTGCTATCTGTACTTCATCGAGTCCGCCCGTCCGTTCTTTGCGGTAGCGGGAGATAAAGGGAATGGTGCAGCACTCGTCGAGCAGCGCCAGGGTGTTGTCGACAGCTCGTGCCTGAAGGTTGAGTTGTTGGGCAATCAGTCGTGCAAAGCTATTCTTTTCCATACAATTCGTTAATTTATGCTGCAAAAATACGAATAATCCGTGAGAATTGTGTACTTTTGCACCCTGAAATTGAAAAATAATGAGAAATAAGATAGTTTTAGTTGTTGCGATGCTGTTATCGGCCCTGACTGCTGTACAGGCTGAGGACAATCCCAATGCGCGACAGGCACGACGGATTTTCAACCAGGCTTATCAGCAGGTTTTCGGTGAGCAGGGCGCCACACTTCGCTATGACGTGAATATTATCGGTATCTATAAGACTTACGGTACCATCTGGTATAAAGGCAAGAAGAGTAAGTTCGTGGATGCCAAGATGAACTCCTGGAACGATGGTGAGACCGTGTATACCATTAAGAAGAAAAAGAAAGAGGTGGAGATCCACAGCGCGAAGAACAACAAGTCGGACAAGTATTCGAGCAAGTTCAAGTTCGAGCCTGAGAATTTCGACTACAGCATTGCCAATCACGAGCAGGGGCTGATGCTGATGCTGAAGGCGAAAAAGGGTGCGAAGGGCATCAAGGAGGTCCATGCGCTGGTGAAGCGCCAGAGCTACGAGCCGATCAGTGTGCGTATCAAAATAGCCTTTATCTGGACCACCATAAGGATCTCTAACTTCAAGTCGGGTGGTATTACCGACGAGATGTTGCGGTTCCCTGCCGAGAAATACAAGGATTATAAGTTTGTGGATAAACGATGATATCTGTAGAAGGACTGAAAGTGGAGTTCGGGGTGAAGCCCCTGTTTGCTGATGCCAGTTTTGTCATCAACGACCGCGACCGCATTGCCCTGGTGGGTAAGAACGGTGCCGGTAAGTCGACGATGCTGAAGATACTCTGCGGACAGCAGCGGCCCACGGCTGGCAATGTGAGTGTGCCTGCCGACTGTCGCATCGGTTATCTGCCGCAGGTGATGATCCTGCAGGACGATACGACGGTGCGTGAGGAGGCGCAGAAGGCGTTTGCCGACATCACGAAGCTGAAGGCGCGCATCGACAAGATGAACCAGGAACTGTCGGAACGTACGGACTACGAGAGTGAAAGTTATCTGGCCCTGATCGAGAAATACACCACCGAGCATGAACGCTACCTGTTGTTGGGGGCTGAGAACTATGAGGCGGAGATTGAACGGACGCTGATGGGCCTCGGTTTCCTGCGCACCGATTTTGAGCGCCCCACCTCGGAGTTCTCGGGTGGTTGGCGCATGCGTATCGAACTGGCGAAGATCCTGCTTCAGAAGCCGGATGTATTGTTGCTTGACGAGCCGACCAACCATCTGGATATCGAGAGTATCCAGTGGCTGGAGCAATTCCTGGCACAGTCGTCGAGTGCCGTCGTTTTGGTAAGCCACGATAGGGCTTTTATCAACAACGTGTCGAACCGCACTTTGGAGATCTCCTGCGGACAGGTGGTCGACTATAAAGTGAAGTATAATGAGTACGTCGTTCTGCGAAAGACACGTCGCGAACAGCAGTTAAGGGCTTACGAGAACCAACAGAAGGAAGTGGCTGATATGAAGGATTTTATCGAGCGCTTCAGATATAAGGCTACGAAGGCTGTTCAGGTGCAGCAGAAGATCAAACAACTGGAGAAGATCGTCCCGATAGAGATCGATGAAGTGGACAATTCTGCCATGCATCTGAAGTTCCCGCCTTGTCTGCGCAGTGGCGACTATCCCGTTATCTGCGACGAGGTGCGGAAGGACTATGGTGCCCATACCGTATTCGACCATGTGACGCTGACCATCAAGCGTGGCGAGAAGGTGGCTTTCGTGGGCAAGAACGGTGAAGGCAAGTCGACGCTGGTGAAATGTATCATGGATGAGATTTCGTATATCGGTGAGCTGAAGATCGGCCATAACATTCAGATCGGCTATTTCGCCCAGAATCAGGCGCAGTTGCTGGATGAAAGTCTGTCGGTGTTCCAGACCATTGATAATGTGGCTAAGGGCGATGTCCGCCTGCGCATCAACGATATTCTTGGCGCCTTTATGTTTGGCGGTGAGGAAAGCAATAAGAAGGTGAAGGTGCTCAGCGGTGGCGAACGGAGTCGTCTGGCGATGATCAGACTGTTGCTGGAGCCTGTCAATCTGTTGATTCTCGACGAGCCGACCAACCACCTCGATATGCCTTCGAAGGACGTTTTGAAGGAGGCTATCAAGGCTTTCGACGGTACGGCTATCATCGTGAGCCACGACCGTGAGTTCTTAGACGGACTGGTGACAAAGGTGTATGAGTTTGGTAGTGGTAGGGTAAGGGAACATCTCGGTGGTATCTATGACTTCTTAAGAAGTAAGAAAATATCAGAGCTGAATGAACTCGGAAAGACGGATAAGCAGACGCTCCAGTCGCATCGCGCTCCAGAGGATGACAAATCGTCTGTATCGAAGAGCGAAATTCCTGATAATAAGTCTGTTGTGAGTCCTGAAACTTTATCGAAAGCCCTCGACTATGCCGAGCGTAAGGAGCAGCAGAAACGTATCAAGAGGATTGAGAAGGCTGTCAAAGAATCTGAATCGAAAATTGAGAAGATGGAGGCTCGTATGAAAGAACTTGACGATTTGCTGATGCTGCCCGAGAATGCTTCCGACATGACACTCGTGATGGAGTATACATCGACGAAGAAATGTCTCGACGAGGAAATGGAGCGTTGGGAGCAATTAAGTGAGGAATTGGCAGGCTAAAAGCTGCGAAAAGGCCTGAATCGTGAAAATTTACCGTCGTAAATATAAATTTACGGCGGATTTTTTTGTTTAATTAAAAAATTTTATTAACTTTGCGCCTAACTTAAGTAAATAACATGTTATTATGAACGAAGATATTACCCTAAACCCAACCAATGGCGCAAGCGGTATGCAAGAAATGCAACATGAAGAACTGACAAGGGAAAAGACCTCGTCAGGCGACTTCCAGCAACAGATGCATGCCCATTCCGCACAGGGCGTACAGTGTCCCTATTGCGGTACTGTGAATGAACCTGAAGCTATGTTCTGTGCTTCGTGTGGAAAACCCATTGGCAAAACAACCTGTCCGAATTGTGGCGCGGAGATCGACCCTGATGCCGATTTCTGCGAAATTTGTCATCATTATATCCGTAAGGACGTCTGCTCGTTCTGCGGGGCGCATCTGTCGGGCATGGAGGCTTTCTGTCCGGAGTGCGGTAATCCCCGCGGGGGTATCGTCTGCCCGACCTGTCACACCCTCAATGACTTCTCTTTCTGCAAGCAGTGTGGTACACCGTTGACCGAAGAGGCCAAACAGCTGCTGGCAGAGTTGCAGATGACACCGGAATACAAGGAGATGGAGGCTCTGACCAAGGAGATCCAGCAGATGGAAATGGTCATCCCCCTGTCGACAGAGCGTGACAAGGTGCGTGATCAGCTGAGCCGTAAGTTGCGTGAGCGTGTGCTGACGCTGCTGGCACAGGATCAAGGCATTACGCATCCTGTGATAGAGGAGAAAGCGGCTTCTGTTGAGAAGGAGGAGCTGGATGCGCAGAAGGAAGCACGCCTGAAGCGCCTGAATGAGATTCTGGAGCAGATGGCTCAGAAACCGGAACCTCAGCCAGCGAAGGTTCGCAACTACGCGATGGCTTGTAAGCCGCAGGGTGTCCGTCTGGCCTGGGAGTGCAATTTCAAGCATGCCCTTCATTCCAGTCCCTGTGGTTGTGCCAAGCCGCAGTTAGGCGGAAAATGGATTATTTTGGGAAAGAATTCACGAAAAGAAATTAAAGACGATAAATAATGGAAAATTCGGATGTTGATAGAACTGTACATGTAGAGCCCGCAGCAGGCGATATGACGGTGCGCCCGGCAGCGATGGACCAGGTGACATCTTCTGGTGCTATGGATATGACGGTGCGTTCGACTGCTGAACCTGAACAGATTGATACTGACATGGATGATGTGGCCGGCGACTATTTTGTCCTGAAGGGCGTCAAGTACAAGAACAAGCAATGTCTCAGCGAGAACTCTGGTGAGGCGCAGGTTTATCTTGTGGAACGCAACGGTGAGGAATATGTTCTGAAGATCTATTATCCGACGTTCAATGTCAACAAGAAGATGCTGCAGACCATCTACAATTTCAAGTTTGAGATGATCGTGTCGCTGCTCGACTACGGTAAAGTGTATGTCGATGGTAAGAACCGCAACTATGAGCTGATGGAGTATCTCCGTGGCGGTTCGATGGCAGAATACCACCTGAATGGCGATATCGACAAGTTCCGTCGTATCGCCTTGCAGGCAGCAGCAGCTCTGGCCTATTGCCATAGTAATAATATCCTACACAAGGATGTGAAGCCCAGCAACCTGTTCTTCCGCGACAAGGAGCATACGGAGGTGGTGCTTGGCGATTTCGGTATCTCCAGCATGTTGGAGAACGACGGCAAGGTGCACCAGACAACACAGGCCAGAACGCCTATCTATGCTGCACCGGAGATGTATTCCGACGTGATCGACGGCATGGTGGAGGTGACGCCAGCAGCCGATTTTTATTCATTAGGTATCACGCTGTTGTATATCTGGCTCGGTGGCAATCCGTTGAGCAGCAACGAGCGTGTGATGATGCGCCAGAAGAGCGAAGGCCGTCTGCCGCGTCTGAACGAACTGCCCGAACGCGTGAAGATGATCATCCAGGGTATGACGGTCGTCAATCCGTTGAACCGCTGGGGCTTTGATCAGGTGGAGAAATGGTTCCAGGGCGAGAGTCCGACAGTGGACCTGACCTCTCCGTTCCTGAAATACAAGAGCTTTATCGTGGATCCCGACAGGAACCTGGTGGCTGACAATATCCATGAGTTGGTACCGATGCTGTTGGATAATGAGAAACTCGCCATCGGCTATCTGTATAATGGCCGTATCAGTTCCTGGCTGGAACAGTGTGGCAACGACAAACTGAGTACGATCGTCAGGGACATCGTGGTCAACAAATATCCCGTTGACCAGCATGCCGGTCTGATGGCTGCCGTCTATATGATGGAGCCGACCTATCCTTATAAAGACATCAAGGGTAACCTCTGCGACGATGTGCACAGTGTGGCCATCTCCCTGCTGAGCTATATCAAGGAGTATGGGATGTTGCTGTCGAATCCGAACGATACGCTCTATCAGTATTTAGAGTCACACTCCAGATGCAACATCGACCGTCTGCGTTCGTATTTCAATCAGTCGGAGAAGTTCGATGCCAAGGTGGCTGTGATGCGCCTCGTGTTCGAGATCGATCCGGAGATACCATTGCTCAGCCGATTCCCCTCGTCATCCATCAAGGATATCATCAGGACCTTCGGCAAGGAACAGTTGAATGAGGATGAGTGGCGTAGTCTGACTGATGGCCGTCTGTTGTCGTGGATGTACAGCCATGAGGACAAGATGGCCTGTGAGAGCCTGCGCATCCTGACCAGAAACCAACCCTATTCGGAAGCCCTGGCCTATAAGGTGCTCTATAATTTGGATCGCAATGCCGCCTACGACCTGCGCCAGGCAAATACCCCGCAGAAGGTGGGTGAGATGCTGAATGAACGGCTGAAGAACCTGGAGCATGTCGATGAGGAGGAGTTCGAGAAACAAATGGCAGACATTATCAGCCTGAACGGCCGTTTCTCTTATTTCGCTCAGTTGCATGGATGGGCGGAGGTGTTGAACGAGGCTAATCGCTGCTTTGACTTCAATAGTGAGGAGAACAAGGAACGCTTGGGAGCCTATGATGCAAGGACGGCAGTCTACAGGTTCTGTAGGATCCTGGGTGTGACACCAGTTTATGTGCTGTCTGATGGTACGGAACTCTCAGACGGTCGCAATCTCCATTCGCACGACTTTGCGCAGATCAGGAATGAGATGCGTAACGGGGCCTTCACACAGTGGATGTCGGTCTTCTATCACGAAGATCCGTTTGCCGACTTCTCCGAGGAATATGCCTATGAACACACGCTGGAGGAATGGTTGAATGCCATTGGAAAGATCGACAGTCACCAGACTTATTATAAGCGTTTCGTCGATGCCCGCGAGGAGACTTCCAACCGCATACAGAATGTCAGAAGCGGGTGGGAGCGTGCAAAGGGCAAGGAGAAAATATGGCGCATGGCCTTCTATGCCTTGTGCGGATTATGGATCCTGTTGATGCTGTTCATCGGTGTCAAGGACCGTACCTTCCTGCTGGGACACTCCTTCATCTCCATCGGTCTGCCGTTGGGAGGTATGACGGGTATCATTGTCGCCACCAGGGCCTATTTCAGAGGCTATGATTTCTTCTTCTCCTTCCTCTGGGGACTGCTGGGTGCTTTCTCATCCTTTATACCTATTATTATTTTAAAATATATGGACCAGTCGCATCCCAGTCTGTTCAATCTTACTGTCATCGCCATCACGTTGGTCTATATGCTCATCTGTCATCTGACGGACTTCCGTGGTGACCAGAAAGCTGATAACAAACTGATTACGGAGGTGCTCGGCAACGATATTAAGTCAAGCCTGCTGGAACCGCTTTACTATACGTTCAAGACGAAGTCGTACAAGTTCAAGGGCTCGAAGTTCGGGTTGCTCGATGATGTCACCGATCAGGTACGTTCCATCAGTGGCGAGAGTGTGCTTCACTATGTGTTGTGGAGCGTGCTGGCACTCATCTTCGTTCTCGACTTTATCATCTATAGTCCAAGCCTGATGAATGTCAGCAATCCTGGTGTTGATAATTTCAGCTTCAGTCCTTCTGAAATGATGCAGAAAATAGAAAAAGACGTAGAATAATGATATGTGAACATTGCCATAAGGAAAACAGGAGCGTAGCCAAGTTCTGTAAGTGGTGCGGACAGCCCATGATCAGCCAGAACCTGCTCGACAAGTTGGTTGGTCTTGATAATATCAAGCAGCAGCTGAAGATGATTGTCGATACCTATGCTTTCCTGCGGTCGCGCAAGGACATCGCTCAGGTGCGCATATCCGTGAATGCCATCGTCATCGGTGAGACAGGAACGGGTAAGACGGCTTTGGCAGAGATCCTCCGTGACTATTTCTATCAGAACAAGATTATCGACAAGCCGAAGCTGACGATGGTGGATGCCGTCGACTATCAGCGTTTTGTTGATAAGTGGGAAGACAACATCAGTAAGGCAAAGAATGGTATTCTATTCTTTGACAATGTCCAGAAACTGCTGCCCGATAAGTATTCCAATCAGGTGAATCCCTTGGATAAGCTCTTTGTCGAGATGGATAAATGGGAGGATAATCCCGTGGTGGTCATCTCCGGACTCCCCAAGGGTCTGGATGACTTCCTGGAGAGTAATCCGGCTGTTGCCAACCGTTTCAAGTATACGTTCCGTCTGCCGACGCCAAACTACAATGAGTTGGCGGACATTTGTAAACTGAGCCTGAAGACGCGCTATGGCATTTCCGATTTCTCGCCAGAGGCCGATGATCAGCTGAAGCGCTATTTCAAGTATCAGATCAAGATCAAGGACGAGACCTTTGGCAATGCTCACTTAGCTATGAAGACGGCCGAGGACATCTTCACGCAGTTCATCAGTCGTGGTGCGACGGCTACAGTCGTGGAGAAGAGCGACATTAAGGGCTACGTACCCGAGGAGCGTTCAGTGGAGGATATCCTGAAGGATCTCGACAAGTACATCGGCATGGACGAGGTGAAGGCTGCCGTCCGCGAGATTGCTTATGCTGTGAAGAACAGCGTGGAGCGTGCTGAACGCGGCTTGGGCGAGCAGGAGAAGATGTCGATGCATATCATCCTGACCGGTAATCCGGGTACTGGTAAGACCACCATCGCCCGTAAGTTGGGTGAGATACTGGCATCTATCGGTTATCTGGATAGCGGTCATGTGGTGGAAGTAGACCGTGCCAAGATGGTCAGTCCCTATCAGGGCGAGACACCAAAGGTGGTCGATCGTCTGTGCGACAAGGCCATGGGTGGCATCCTCTTCGTGGATGAGGCTTATACCTTGGCGCCTGTCAGTCAGGCGGGTGACCGTGATAATCAGGGCGCACAGGCGCTGGAGAAACTGATGAAGCGCATGGAAGACGACCGTGGCAAGTTTGTCGTCATCGCAGCGGGTTATCGTACAGAGATGGACAACCTCTTCCGCATCAATCCGGGCTTCCGCAGTCGCTTCAACTATTTCCTGAATATTGAGGACTACACGCCCGATCAGCTCTATCAGATCATGCTCGTCTTTGCCCAGGAAAAGAAGTATCTTTTCTCTGACCAGGCTGAGGCCCTGACAAAGAAGATGATCACCGAGATGTATAACTCGCGTGACAAGGACTTTGCCAACGGTCGTACGATGCGCTCGCTGTTTGACCAGATCTGTAAGAAACAGGCCCAGCGTCTGCAGGGTGAGAACATCTCAACGATGAGCAATGAGCAGCTGATGACGATTGAGGATCAGGATATCCCGTACGAGGCTCCGCAGACTGTCGACTATTCTGAGTGTCTGAAGAAACTTGATGGCCTTGTGGGTCTGGGTGGCGTGAAGAAGGAGATCTCCAATTTGGCCGCTTACCTCAATCTGCAGATCAAACGTGGCGAGACCAATACCTTCCAGGGCAAGCATTACGTCTTTACGGGTAATCCTGGTACAGGTAAGACTACGGTGGCACGTATTATGGCCGATGTATTCAAGACCTTAGGCATCGTGTCACGCGGTCAGCTGGTCGAGGCCGACCGTGCGAAGTTAGTGGCAGGCTACTCCGGACAGACCGCCATCAAAACCAACCAGCTCGTGGATCAGGCCATGGGTGGTGTGCTGTTTATCGACGAGGCCTATACGCTGAAGTCGAACGATGGCGATTCCTTCGGTGCAGAAGCTATCGATACGCTGTTGAAACGCCTGGAGGACGACCGTGGTAAGTTCATCTGTATCGTGGCAGGTTATACCGACCAGATGCACGACTTCATCGACACCAATCCAGGTCTGAAGAGTCGCTTCACACAGACTATCCATTTCGACGACTATACACCTGACGAGCTGACGCAGATCTTCATCAATCTGGCGAAGGGTAAGAACTTCACCATCGACGACGAGACGCAGGCAGCCATCCATCGCGAGTTCGAGCAGCTCTATCTGCGTCGCGACAAGAACTTTGGCAATGCCCGCGAGGCCCGTCGTATCTTCGATGGTGCCGTGGAGCGTCAGAGCCAGCGACTGGTGAAGCTCATGAGCGATCCAGGCTTCCAGGAGTCTGATATGTACAAGCTCACGAAGGATGACCTGCCCATGGCTCAGAGCGAGTCTGCCCGTCCGCTCGAGGAGGTGCTCAACGAACTGGATGAGTTCATCGGTATGCGTACCGTCAAGAACTCCATCCGTCGTCTGGCCGTACAGAGCATGTTCATGAAGCAGCGTGCTGCCATGGGTGCCGGTAAGGTACAGCAGATGGCCATGAACTTCATCCTCACCGGTAATCCCGGCACAGGTAAGACCTCTATCGCCCGTAAGATGGGCGAGGTGCTGCAGGCCATGGAGATTCTGCCTACATCGCGTGTCATCGAGGCCAGCCGTGCTACCTTGGTGGGTAAGTATATGGGTGAGACCCCGAAGATCGTTAACAACATGTGCGACAAGGCCATGGGCGGTATCCTCTTCATCGACGAAGCCTATACGCTTAGCGACGGTGGCGACCAGTATGGCAAGGAAGCTATCGACACGCTGATGAAACGTATGGAAGACGACCGTGGTAAGTTCGTGGTGATAGCCGCTGGCTACAAGGATAAGATGGAGGAGTTCCTGATGATGAATCCCGGACTGGCCAGTCGTTTCACGCACAAGCTCCATATTGACGATTACAACGAAGACGAGCTCTTGTCTATCTTCAAGCACATGGCTCAGAAAGATTCGTACTTGCTGTCGCCGACTGCCGAGTTCAAGGCTCTGGATTGCATCTATAAGATGGTGCTCAATAAGGACGAGTCATGGGGTAATGCCCGTGAAATGCGTAACTTGCTTGATGCGACCATCCAGAAGCTCTCACTCCGTGTTTCACAGATGCCGCCAGAGGAGGTGACAAAGGAAACCTATCAGTTGATATTACCAGAAGATTTAGAATAGACGATTATGATTATATGCCCGACTTGCAAAGAAGAGATAGATAACGATTCCCATTTCTGTGATCAGTGTGGACAGGCGTTGCTGTTCTGTGACCGTTGTGGAAATGTGGGTGTCGGACGTCGTTGTACAAAATGTGGCGGTCTGATGGTCGCTCGCAGTAATGGCCCAGCCGATTCTGTTCCTGGAATGTCGGAAAGTCTGAAGATGGATATGGCTACTTCTACGAGTATGCGCGGAAACCAGGCGACGAGAGGCGGTGGCATTCCGGTACTGACACTGGCCAACGACAGCCTCAATATTCGTATCGTGGGTACAAACGGTGCCATTATCGGCCGTCGTACAGGGCCTTATTCCCACTTCTTCGAGAAGTTTCCGTATGTCTCAGGCACACATGCTCAGTTGAAATATTCAGTCAATACAGGGTGGTGCATCGTTGATAAGCATTCTTCCAATGGAACGAAGCTGAATCAGCGTAGCATTCAGCCTGATGTCGAGATGTCGCTCAACAATGGCGATGTGCTGACAATTGCCAATATTAACTTGCAAGTGATTGTAAGATAAACTCAGGATGATGAACTTGTTTGTAACGGCTGCAAGCAGAGTGGGTTGTGTCAGGAGTAACAACGAAGACATGGTACTGGTTGGCAGTTCGTTTATTCGTAACGATGCTCTTCGCAAGACCATAGAGTTGACACCTGAAAAACGTACGTTGCTTGCTGTGGCCGACGGAATGGGCGGTCATCAGAGTGGCGAGGTAGCCAGCAGCGACGCCCTGCATAATCTCCATTTCTTCTTCAACGATCTGCCTGCTGGTCTGACGGCAGGCGAGTTCAACGAGATGATGGTGGTGTGGTTAGAGTCCATCAACAATATCATCGATTCCAAGGGCAGCGTCGATGAGCGTTTCAAGGGCATGGGCACCACCCTCGTGGGCATTGCCTATTATAATGGCAATTTCTTCTCCATGAACTGTGGCGACAGCCGTCTGTACCGTCTGCGCAACGGTGCCCTGCAGCAGCTCACCACCGACCATTCCCTGAACACTATGTTAGGCTCCTCCAAGCATAGCAGTATCATTACCAACTGCATCGGAGGCGGCTGTAAGAATTCCTATATGGACATCGTCAGGATGAGCGACGATATCCAGCCGTCGGACATCTATCTACTCTGCAGCGATGGATTGAGCGACATGTTAAACGATCAGCAGATCGAAGTGCTGCTGAAGTCGGGGGCCGATGCCGATGCCCTCTGTCTGGCCGCTATTGAAGCCGGTGGCTTCGATAATGTGTCGGCCTGCGTGATAGAAATTAAATGATTAATTGAGAAAATGCCGTTAAGATTACCTGACAGATTGCCTGCCATCGACCTGCTGAAGCAGGAAAACATATTTGTGATGGACGATACCCGTGCCCATTCGCAGGATATCCGTCCGTTGCGGATTGTGATATTGAACCTGATGCCGTTGAAGATTACCACCGAAACGGATCTGATTCGTCTGTTGTCCAACACGCCCCTGCAGTTGGAGATCAGTTTTATGAAGCTCAAGAGCCATACCCCGAAGAATACGCCCATCGAGCACATGATGATGTTCTATCGCGACTTTGCGGAGATGCGTCAGGAGAAATTCGATGGTATGATCATCACTGGCGCCCCTGTGGAGCAGCTCGACTTCGAGGAGGTCAGCTATTGGGACGAGATCACCGACATCTTCGCGTGGGCACGCACGCACGTCACGAGTACATTATATATATGTTGGGCTGCGCAGGCTGGCCTCTATTACCATTATGGTATTCCCAAGTATCCGCTGCCGATGAAGATGTTCGGCATCTTCTCGCAGAAGCCGCTTGATGCCAAGCTTCCCATCTTCCGCGGATTCGACGATGAGTTTATGATGCCTCACAGCCGTCATACGGAGATCCGTCGCGAGGATATCCTTGCCAATCCCAACCTGCAGTTGATTGCAGAGTCCGACGAGTGTGGCGTCAGTGTCGTTATGGCCCGCAAAGGCCGTGAGTTCTTCATCACCGGCCATCTGGAGTATGCGCCCAACACGCTCGATAATGAGTATAAGCGCGATAAGAATATCCGGAAGGACGTGGCACTCCCGAAGAATTACTATCGTAACAATAATCCGGCTAATCCCCCGCTGGTCACCTGGCGCTCTCATGCCAATCTCTTCTATACCAATTGGATCAACTATTACGTCTATCAGGAGACACCTTATAACATTGATGATATTCGTTAGTGAGAGCGTTAGAACTACTTGCCCCGGCTAAGAATCTTGAATATGGCATCGCAGCCATCGACCATGGTGCCGATGCCGTATATATCGGTGCCTCCCGTTTTGGCGCTCGTGCAGCTGTAGGCAATAGTGTCGACGATATCCGCAAGCTCTGCGACTATGCCCATCCCTTTGGTGCAAAGGTCTATGTCACCGTCAATACCATCATCTACGACGATGAACTCGACAATGTGCGCCATCTTTTAGAAGATTTGCAAGAGGCTAATGTCGATGCCATCCTCGTTCAGGACATGAGCATCCTGAAAATGTTGCAGGACAAACCGCATTTCGCGCTCCACGCTTCCACCCAGACCGACAACCGGACGGTGGAGAAAGTACGCTGGCTGCGCGATATCGGTTTTTCGCGCGTCGTACTGGCCCGGGAACTGACGCTGGAGGAGATCCGCGAGATTCATCGCGAGGTGCCCGATGTCGAACTCGAAGTGTTTGTGCATGGTGCCCTTTGCGTGAGCTATTCCGGACAGTGCTATGCCTCGCAGTACTGTTTCGGGCGCAGCGCCAACCGTGGTGAGTGTGCGCAGTTCTGCCGTATGCAGTTCTCGCTGCAGGATGCCAAGGGTAGGGAAGTAGTCCGCGATCGCTACCTGCTGTCGCTGAAAGACATGAACCGTATCAGTCATCTGGAGGAATTGGCAGAGGCTGGGGCCGTTTCCTTCAAGATAGAAGGCCGTTTGAAGGATCTGTCTTATGTGAAGAATGTCACAGCGGCCTACAGTCAGCAGTTGAACGCCATTATCCGACGTCATCCTGACCGCTATTGTCGCAGTTCCTTGGGCATTTGCAACTATACCTTCACACCCGATCTGAACCGCACCTTCAATCGCGGCTACACCACCTATTTCCTGCATGGGCGCATGCCAGACATCGCTTCTATGGATACCCCCAAGGCCATGGGTGCCTTTGTGGGAACCGTGAAGGAGATACGTCATGACAGTTTCAATGTGGCTGGTGTGGCGAGTTTCACCAATGGCGACGGACTCTGCTTTCTCGATGCAGCACGACAGTTGGTTGGCTTCCGGGCGAATAAAGTCGTTGGCAACCGCATCTTTCCTTATCGCATGCCCCAGGGCCTGAAGGCCGGTATGCGCCTCTACCGTAACAACGATCAGGAGTTCGACCGCTTGATGTCGAAGCCGAGTGCCGAGCGTCGCGTCCCCATCCGCATGGCCCTGCGTGCTGTCCCCGATGGCTTCGAGCTCAGTGCCACAATGGTCGGTAACGACCAGGCAGTGCCCGAATGCACGCTTCATTATCCTGCTGAGCATCAGCAGGCGCAGAAGCCCCCTCACGACAATATCGTCCGTCAGCTTACCAAGCTTGGCGATACGATCTATACTTGCACGGAGGTCGATATTCCTGCTGATTTCAACTATTTCATCCCTAATAGCGTGCTTTCCGACATGCGCCGTATGTTAGTGGATGTTTTGAGGAAAGAGGAAAGGGAAGAGTGGAAAGTGGAAAGAGGAGAGTGGAAAGAGAATACTCAGGTGACAGAAGCAAATGAAAATTCTTTCCTTTCCAACATCGCCAACCGCCTCGCCCGCGATTTCTACGGTGCTCAGGCGTTGACGGCCTATGAACTGAAAGGCGGTGATGGTCCCATCATGCAGTGCCGTCATTGCATCCGCTATACCCTCGGCTATTGTGTCAAGCATGGAGGCCAGCGCCCCACTTGGCAGGAACCCCTCTCTCTCGTCTTAGGCGACGGTCGTCGCTTCCGCCTTGAGTTCGACTGCAAGAACTGTCAGATGAACGTATACACTAGTGAAAAGTGAAGAGTGAATAGTGAAAAGTGTGGGACGTCATAATACGGTTCGTAGAAGATGGATAAGAGCCCTGCTTTTATCACTTTTCATTATTCATTATTCATTATTCATTAGTTCCTGTTACAATAGGGGCCCTATCACGCCCGATGCCTGGAACCTCACTGAGCAGCAGCTCGATTCCATCTCCTTCTATACCACCCACCACTATACGCAGGGCTATAACTTCGTTGTCAGCCACGACTCACTGAAAGTGCTCGAACAGCAGAACGAGATGATGCCCGTGCCCGATATCCTCTCCGCTGAATTCACGACAGGCGACGAAACCATGCCGATGCTCTCGCTGGTCGATTCCATCACCCTCCGTCGCCATGAACACCTTGTGGTGGCCGATATCCGTACCGTGCCTACCGACTCCATCGACAGCGTCTGGGTGAAGGTGGCACGCGACCAGCTCACCTTTGGCTGGGTGCATGAGTCAGAGCTGCTGGCAGCCGTATCCCCCGACGATCCCATCAGCCAGTTCATCGATTTCTTCTCCGACTCCCACCTGCTCATCTTCCTCGCCTTCTGTGTCCTCGTCGGTGGGGCCTACGGACTGCGCCACCTGTTGCGCAAGGGTGCCAAGATCGTGCACTTCAACGATATCCCCTCGTTCTATCCCACGCTGCTATGCCTCTTGGTGGCAGCCTCGGCGGTGCTCTACAGCAGCATCCAGCTCTTCGCACCCGAGATGTGGCGACACTTCTACTACCATCCCTCGCTTAATCCCTTTACGCTGCCCTGGCATCTCGGTCTGTTTGTCGTGTTCGTCTGGGCCCTGCTCATCGTGGGCATTGCCACGGTCGACGACATCCGCCATTTTCTGCCCTTTGGCGAGAGCATCCTCTATCTGGGTGGACTGGCAGCCGTCTGTGCCGTCGATTATGTCATTTTCAGCCTGACCACCTTATATTATATAGGCTATCCGCTGCTCATCGCCTATATCGCCTTCGCCATCCATCGCCTTTCACAGCAAAAATCCATATAAATGGGGATTGCACCAATCGGGGGAAATGCGTACCTTTGCACCCGATTAGAATAAGTGAAAAGGATAATGAGAAAAACATGTTTTGTGCTTTTAGCACTCAGTTGCCAGGCGGTAGTCATGGCAACCCCGCTCGACGACCTCACCAATGAGGCACTGACAGATACGAGTAAAGTTGTTGATTTAGATGAAGTGGTTGTGGTGGCGCAGCCGAAGGAACAAGTCCGGTTGCGCCTGCAGCCCGTCAGCAGTAATGTGTTCGGAAGCGAACAGCTCCAGCAGCTGAATGTCCGCGACCTGAGTCAGCTGTCGCAGTATGTACCGTCGTTTGTGATGCCTGCCTACGGCTCTCGCCTCACGTCGTCGATGTACGTGCGTGGCATCGGTTCCCGCGTCAACAGCCCCGCTGTCGGTCTCTATTACGACAATATCCCCTTGATGTCGAAAGCAGCCTTTAATAACCATTTCTATATGCTCGATCGTGTGGATATCCTGCGTGGTCCCCAGGGCACGCTCTACGGCCAGAACACCGAGGGCGGTCTGGTGCGCGTCTATTCAAAGGATCCCATGCGCTATCAGGGCACCGATATCCGTCTGGGCATCGGCAATGGCCTTTATCGCAACGTCGAAGTGGCCCATTACCATCGCCCCAGCGAGCAGCTCGCCTTTACCGTCGCTGGTTTCTACAGCGGACTGAAAGGCTTTATCAATAATGACAATTTCGACGATAAAAACGACAAGAGTCTGGAGGCAGGTGGCAAGCTGCGCCTCATCTTCCAGCCCTCACAGCAACTGAAGTTCGACTGGACGGCCGATTATCAGTGGGTCAGTCAGAATGGTTTCGGCTACGGTGAGTTCCAGCCCTTTGAGACCAGTTCTGTGAAACCCTACAGCCTGGATCCGGAAGACCCCGCCACCACCATCATGAACGGCTACAAGCGTAATATGTTCAACACCGGTCTGAGCATCAGCTACGATATGGAGAATCTGCTCTTCACCTCAACCACCAGCTACCAGTTTCTGCAGGACCGCATGCTGATGGATCAGGATTACATGGCGCCCGACTATCTGCGCCTTGAACAGCGTCAGAAGATGAACGCCCTCACCCAGGAGTTTGTGCTCCGTTCGCACGACAAGAGCAACTGGCAGCACGCCAGCGGACTCTTCGGTTCCTATCAGTGGCTGCGCACCGATGCCCCCGTCTATTTCGGCGATGCCATCACAGGTCCCATCAGCTCAGCCATCACCAATGCCATGCAGGGCGCCATGCGACAGTCGATGTATCCGCGCATGTATCAGCAGACGTACGAGCGGATGCTCCAGCAGATGATGTCACAGGGCATGCCCGAGGCTGCTGCAGCGGCTTCTGCTGCAAAGGCTGCCGAGGCTGCTGCCAATAAGGTTGTCGAGTCGGCCATTGGCGGTGTGACTATGTCTGCAGAGATGGCTGTTCCCGAGTCTTTCAAGACCCCCTCGATGACCTTCGCTGCCTTCCACGAGTCGAACATCCTCTTGGGCGACCGCTTCAAACTCACCCTTGGCCTGCGCTTCAATGTCGACAAGGTGAAGATCGAGTACGACGCCCTCGCCTATATGAACATGACGGGTGGCACCGCTGAGCGTCAGGCCACCTATCACCTCACCTCGCATGTCGTCGACAGCCGTCAGAAGACCTACACCCAGCTGTTGCCGAAGATCGGCCTCACCTACAGCCTCGACGATAACCTCGGCAATGTCTATGCCCTCGTTTCGAAAGGCTACCGCGCTGGCGGCTACAACATCCAGATGTTCTCCGATGTGCTCCAGACCGAGCTCAACGCCCATCAGCAGGATGCCATGCGTGGCGATTATGATGTAGAACATGCCGCACAAGACTACGATAATATTGAAGAGACCATTGCCTACAAGCCCGAGGAGTCGTGGAACTACGAGATCGGTAGCCACCTGAACCTCCTCGAGGGCATGGTACACTTCGACCTCGCCCTCTATTACATGCAGATCCGCAACCAGCAGCTCTCCATCATGGAGCCCAACAGCAACTACGGTCGTATGATGGTCAATGCAGGTAAGAGCCATTCCTGCGGTTTGGAAACGACACTGCGTGGCAGTGCCTTCGATAATGCCTTCGACTGGGGACTTACCTACAGCTTCACCAATGCGAAGTTTGATGAATACGACACCTATAAAGACAACTACGTTCCCTTTGTGCCACAACATACGTTCAGCGCCATGGCCGACTATCATCTTGGTCGCTTCACCATCGGAGCCAATGTCGCAGGTCAGGGTAAGACCTGGTGGGATGAGGCCAACACCTATTCCCAGAAGCTTTATGCAACCCTCGGCGCTCATGCCGATTATGATTTCGGACCTGTCATCGTTTCACTCTGGGGCCGCAACCTCACGGATACGAAGTATAACACCTTCGCCGTTCAGAGCTCGGCTGCTGGCGGAACCCGCTACTTCGCCCAGCGCGCCACACCTCTGCAGTTCGGTCTCGATGTGAACATACATTTCTAATACCTAAACCATTAATCACTCAAAAAGGGCTGGCATCTGTGAGGATACCAGCCCGATTTTATCGGGGGTCGGTCGAACAGAGGGGGACGGTTCTTGCGTCCCGTTGGTGGCAAGCGAGCGGAGCTCGAGCGCTTCCTGTTTGACCCGCTGCGCCGTCAGCGGAAGTAGTCAAACAAAAAAGAACCGTCCCCAACTGTTTGACAGCGCTCCTTAGAGCGCAATCGGTCCGTAGCCCATACAACTGGTCGTTGTAATCGCTGTCAGAAATGCCGTGAGCGCGGCTACTATCACCTTCACCGCCACCTCAACAATCCTCTTCTTCATGACTATTCACTATTCGTTATTCACTATTCACTATTCACTAGCTCGAAGAGCGCCGCGCTTAGTCCTTGTCAAGATCCGCGCCTCCGTTGCCACCTGAACTACCACCCGTATTGATCACGAGGCTCGAGGCCTGTCCGGGCATGGCGAAGCTACCGCTATACACACCCTCGCTCTCAGTCAGTTCGATGCTCGAACCGTTGATGGTCGCAGTAGGCGTCTCGCCCTCAGCAGGTGTGATGCTGATCTCCACCTCGTCGTCCTCATTGAGGTTCGCACCGGAAGTTACAGCGTTACCGCCCTTGGTCACACTTGCACTACCACTACCACTGGTACTAATCGTCAGTGCATATCCCTCAGCGGTCTCTGAGCCCGTCGAAGAGCCGCCTTGACTCTGACCGCCCTGGCTGCTGCCGCCCTGACCGGTCTCTGAGCCAGCCGAAGAACCGCTCTGACCGTTCTGCGCCTTCCACTCTGCCACAGCCGTAGCAATCGGCTTCAGGGTGGTCACCACCTTCTGCTTGCCGTTGACCATCACCTTCTGGGTGTCGATGATGTTACGCAACTCCAGCGTGCAGGCATCCTTGAACTTCGGACCGCAGAGGTTGTCGAGCTTGGTGGCATCGGGAAGGAAACGGATGTGGATGGCCTTCACGATGTCGTTCGGGTTCAGACCGTCCATCTGAGGGATGTCGAGCACGGCAGCGTCCTTGGCCACCTCGGCGGTGGGGTAGAAGGTACCCAGGTTGCCCAACTGTACGGGAACGCCCTGTGCCACGAGTTCGGGCAGACATTCGGTGATCTGCATTAGCACACCCTCCACGATGGCACGTCCGTAGAGCGAGCCGTGATCGGTCATGTGCTTGGCGAAACCACGAAGACTGAGGGTCTTCTGAGTGTCCACCTCGGGATAATACTTACCATAGGCCGAAGAGCCGATGATCTTGTTCTGTCGGAGATTAATCCCCATTGCAATCTTTTGAGTTGCCATAATTAGAAAATTGATTAGAGTTGTTAAAATCAATCCTCTTCCTTCAAGCGTTTTCCTTAGTCCTTTTAAGCTGCGCCACGATGCGAAATTCGCGACTTTCGACTTTGTTTTGCAACTTTGTTGCAAAGTTACGAAATTATTTCGAAACTACCAAATATTTCGCCAACTTTTTTCGAATTATTTTCAATTTTCTGTTTTCCCGCCCCGCCACCTGCTAAATCCCGGTCCTTGGGAAGCAAACCGCCCGCCGTAGCCAACAAAACAGGCCATCGTAGCCAACTAAGTGCCGGTATCCATTATGCCGGAAGTATTCAACTATTCATTTATTCAAATAGGACAAGAGTATTTTCGTATTCCCTTGGACAAAATATTTATCTTTATATATAATATATATATTATATATAAAGATACTATATTATTGATTACTACTCTACCTCCACCCACTTCAAACTCATAGCCATGACTTCAGCGAGCTATAAAAACCTTCCTGTCCTAATTGAATACTTGAATATTTGAATATTTTCTCAATTTGTTCTTGCCCAAATCATTCGCTTGCTTTTGGGCCTTCATCGGAATTCTTCTTCAACCTGATATCCTGGGAAATCTCGTATGTTCCCTCATACCATCCGCTATCGCCATTCTTTATCTGAACGGCGTTGTTTTTAAAGTCGATGTCGATGGTGTCTGAAAGGAACTTGCCGCCGTTGGCCTCGCCGTCGACATCCTCGACGATGAGCTCGTTGGGAAACTGATGATAAAAGTAGATGATCTGCCAATAAGTGGGAGAACGAAGTCTGCGTTTAGGAGTTCGAATATAAAAACATTGGGGGATGTTGCTGCTTTAAAGCTTGTAGACATCCTGAGATTTCGCGGAATGGGTAAAACGCGAGTAAAGGAAATTACAGATATCTTGGACTTTTATGGTCTTGAATTCGGAATGGATACGAAGGGCATCATCGAAGAGGCCCTGAAGGACTATGGTAAGAAAAAGAAAAAAGGCAATCAATAGGTTAGCTTAAAAGGTAAGATTGTACCCGCTACATGGTTCGAGAGAATCGTGTGGCGGTTTTTTTGTAGAAAATTTGGTTTTTTATTTATTTTGCACTATCTTTGCAGCGGATTCCTGTAATTCAATATTTATTATTGTTTTTTGCAACTGATATGAATAAAAAGAACTTAGACATCGCATATTTCTTGTCCTTCTGTATTGAACAGTATAAGGAGGCTAAGCATCTGTCTGGTGCTGAGGCTGCAAAAATCTTTGATAAGTATGGCGTGTTGGAATATTTGGAGCAGCACTTCGAGCCTCTCCACTCCCAAAGTCGCCAGTGGATACTTGAGGACATCGATGAGTTTATCGGTTTAAGGAAAGGAGAAGCAGTATGAAATTATATCAGGAGGTGGTATTATGAATTTGGATGTAATGCAAGACAATCTTTATCTTTTCCTTCCATCAAAAATCAGTTGGATGGCAGAGATGCTTTCGGAAGATAAGAATGTCAGCATTGTTGATGCTGTTAAAGAAATATACTCTTCCGAAACATACCGCCACTTAGAAACTGAAGAAACAAAACTATGGCATTTGGGACCAGTGGCACTTTATGAAGAGTTTGCAGACAAATGATTTTTGAATTAATAAAACAGAAAGGTTATGGATTGGTTACACATTATAGCTGTTGTGGCACTGATCGTTATCGGTGTCGTGATTTACATGAATAAGAGGTCTAACTGAGCGCCCGTTGGCTTAGCAAAGAGCAGACTGACTCTGTTACTTCAGTCTGTAGAACACACCAATGGTGGCGTAGATAGGGTAGAGGGTCTGCTCGATGGGCTTGAAGTCGGAGGAGAAGATGCCGGTGAGGCCCCAGTTCAGGTCGGCTGAGACGCCGATGCGCTTGTGAACCTGCCAGTCGGCACCGACGCCGATGCCGAACTGGAAGGTTCGCATGTCGTCGTTGAAGTCGTAGGTGGCCCATTCACCTTCCTTGTTGCCCATCAGAATCTTGGAACCAGTGGGGTTGTTCTCGCGGAGATAGCCGTCGGAGGCGATGCCGTAGAACTTCTTGCTTGTCAGCAGCGAGAGATAAGGACCGCCCCGGAGCGAGAGTTTCTGACCCAGTTGCAAGGCGGCCTGAACGGGGATGGTGAACATCCACTGCGTCACCTTCTGGTTGATGTGGCCCGTAAAGAGTCCCATCAGTTTGGAGTCACCCTTCACCATTTCCATGTGGTAGGCTTTGGTGGTCACATCGCTGCTCATCGCTTTGTTCTCGAAATGCAGGCCTACAGAGATACCCCATTTCTGGTTGAGGGGTAGCTGGGCGTCGATACCAGCCATGAACGACGGTGTGAGACTATAGCTGTCGATGCTGCGGATGGTCTCGGGCAGCGGGACAGGAGTTGTGCCGCCGATACTGTAGCCGGCGCGGGCTCTTAACTGCAGTTCTTCAAGGATGCCTGCCTTAGCGGTGCCGACCATTCCGAACGTCAGCACCATCATTCCTATTGCGGATATTATCGTCTTCTTCATATCTTTTACCATTCGTATGAAACTTCAACCTCATCAACATACAGCGTGCTACCGATGGCACCTTCGAATTGTGCACCGTCCTTGCTCGACGAGAACACCAGTGCCAGGTTGAATCCCTGTGCCTGTACGAGGTCGTCGGGGGCATCCTTGCCTTCGAAATACATCTCCCAATGTGTCCATGTGTCGGTGGGGGGCAGCGAAGCTACGCGGGCCACCTTATACACCTGGGGATTGTCCATCAGCTTGTCGAGGTCTTCTAACGCATGACCGTCGAGTCTGTATTTGTTGCCCTGTGCATCGAGGTTGCGGTAGTAGACGGCATAGATGCTGCCTTCGTCCTTGCGGTCGGTATGCACATTCATGCTCTTGTCAGTAAACTGTTCGCCAGGCTTGTACTTATACCATCCGGTGATACGTACGGGTTCCTTGGGATTAGGCACACCAAACTGGGTGGCTTTCAGGGCATCGCTCGTCACATATTCTATGAGGAACTCGCCGAGGAACAGGTTGCCAGCGGCGATGGGCTTGCCAAACAGCTGACCGAAGGTACCTGTGGACTGGGTGTTCAGACAGGCGCACTTTCCAACTTTGCCGTCGGGCGACTGATAGGTGGGAAGGTCTTCGGGCTTGGAATCGGCTTTGAGAATCGCGGCTCCGGCATTGCCCGATGCCCAGCAGTATTTGTGGCTTTCCGACGCCGATCCGTCTTCAGAGGCAGACTCTAGTTCGTAGAAGATGTGCATCTGGTTTCTGGCTCCAATCTCCTGCGTCTCTACATGTTCGAAACTGAACTTCTGAGCGGGTAACGGTGCTTCCTTAATACTCACGTTGTAGGTGCGTTTCCACTGTCCGTCCTCAGAGGTGACGATGTAGGTGACAGGGCCTTGGGTGAAGTCCTGCGGTGTACCGCTGGCGGGCACGATGGTGGCGCCGGGGGTAATCTTGAAATGAATGGGTATCTGAGTGGACATTGGTACAAGGTGCAGCGGTCGCACGCCAAACGTGATGTTGGTCTCCGTAGAGCTGATATTCTCTTTGCGCATATCAGTAACCTGGTAGAAGTTCTTTTCATATTCCGCGCCTTCTATCCAAGCACTCTCGATGTCGCACTCATTGTTTCGAGCCTCGTCCTTGATGCATGAAGTCATGCAGCAGCACAGAACAAAGGCAATGATGTATTTATTCATACCTAATTTATAATGTTTTAGAATGCAAAGGTACTAAAAAAAGTGAATAGTGAATAGTGAATAGTGAAAAATTTACTACCGCTCCTAAAAAATTATCATTTATCATTTATCATTTACCATTTATTTTTGTACCTTTGCACACAATTATGAAAGAAGTGATTGTCAAAGACGAAAGGCTGCAGCAGGCAGCGATGGAGGGGATGGACGCTTTTGTAAAAGTGTTCACCGATGCCATCCGTGAGGCGATAGGCGGTGAACTGACTGCAGAGACAATGGGTGAACTGAACAGCGACCAGATCACACTGCTGGCGTGGGATATGCTCCACGAAGAGGTGATGGATGGTGGCTTCGTACAGCTCATCCACAATGGCCTGGGCGAGTTTATCTTCAAAAACCCCTTTGCCAAAGCCGTGAAACAGTGGGGCATGCGTGACCTCTCGAAGCTTATCTACGAAGGGCACACCCTTTGGCTGAAATACCGCGAGGAGATCGAGAAAGACTGCAGCGAAGAGGAGTTTATGGCGCTGTTTGAGAAGTTCCCTGAGTTTGACGACCTCGACGATACCTTCGTGGAGAACGAGGAAGAATGGATGGACGACATCGCCCACTATATCGATGACAATTTGGACCGCTTCGCGATAGTGAATAGTGAAAAGTGAATAGTGAATAGTTGTGAACAAGGAACAAGAACTACTGAGGAAGAAAAGCCCAGTACAGATCAAGAATAAAAAGGCCTCGTTTGAGTATTTCTTCATCGAGACCTATACGGCCGGTATCGTGCTGACGGGAACGGAGATCAAGAGCATCCGTCTCGGAAAGGCAAGTCTGGTGGATACCTATTGTACCGTGATCAACGGGGAACTTTGGGTGAAACAGATGAGCGTGAGCCCTTATTTCTACGGCTCGTACAACAACCATGAGATGAAGCGCGACCGTAAGCTCCTGCTTACGAAGCGTGAGATCAGGGAACTGGAGAGCGCCACGAAACAGACGGGCTATACCATCGTGCCTCTGCTGGTGTTTATCGACAACAAGGGACGTGCCAAGATGGACATCGCCCTGTGTAAGGGTAAGAAGGAGTACGACAAGCGTCAGACGCTGAAGGAAAAGGAAGACCGACGCGAAATGGACCGCGCCATGAAAGTGTTCAAGTGAATAGTGAATAGTGAACAGTGAATAGTAGACTTAACGAAATAATCAAAGAACGGGTGCTCATTCTCGACGGAGGAATGGGTACGATGGTTGGCGCTGTGATGGGGAAGGTGGGCAACACCGATGAACTGAACCTGAGCAGACCTGACGTCGTAGAGACCATCCATCGCCGTTATCTGGAAGCGGGTGCCGACATCATCGAGACCAACACATTCAATTGTCAGCGCATCTCACAGGCCGACTATCATCTGGAGAACGAAGTTGGCAGGATGGCTTACGAGGCGGCCCGTATCGCCCGTCGTCTGGCTGATGAATATTCCACGCCCGAGAAACCGAGATTCGTTGCGGGCAGCGTCGGACCGACGAATAAGACGTTGTCGATGTCGCCCGACGTGAGCGACCCTTCTGCGAGGGAAGTGACTTACGACGAGATGCTTGAGGCTTATAAGGAGCAGATGAACGGTTTGATAGAGGGTGGGGTAGATGCCTTGCTGATAGAGACCATCTTCGACACGCTCAATGCCAAATGTGCTGTTGATGCTGCGATGCGATCGATGGCAGAGAAGGGCGTCGAACTGCCTATCATGCTCTCTGTGACCATCAGTGATCTGGCAGGACGCACGCTCAGCGGTCAGACACTCGATGCCTTCCTGGCCTCGGTCAGCACTTATCCCATTTTCTCGATAGGACTGAACTGCTCTTTCGGTGCCACGCAGATGAAACCGTATCTGCGCGAACTGGCCCGAAAGGCACCTTATTATATTAGTTGTTATCCGAATGCCGGCCTGCCCAATGCGCTCGGCCTTTATGACGAGACACCTGAATCGATGGCCCCGAAGATGGGCGAACTGGTGGACGAAGGTCTGGTAAATATCATCGGAGGCTGTTGTGGTACGACGGATGAGTTTATAAGGCTGTATCAGCCGCTTGTGCGAGGAAAGTGGAAAGAGGAAAGTGGAAAGAGAATACCTGGCGAGTGGAAAAAGCCACACGTGCCAGTGGAGAGGCCTCAGAGCATGTGGCTATCTGGTCTCGAACTCCTTGAAGTGGGAAAGCTGGACATATCTCTTTCCTCTTTCCACTCTCCTCTTTCCACTTTTGTCAATGTTGGCGAAAGATGTAATGTTGCTGGCTCCCGCAAGTTCCTGCGACTCATCAAGGAAAAGAACTACGACGAGGCGCTGAGCATTGCCCGTAAACAGGTGGCTGACGGGGCCCTCGTGATTGATATCAATATGGATGACGGTCTGCTCGATGCGAAGGCGGAGATGGTGAATTTCCTGAACCGTATCGCTGCAGAGCCCGATATTGCCCGTGTACCCGTGATGATTGACTCCTCGGATTGGGAGGTGATTAAGGCTGGCCTTAAATGTGTACAGGGCAAGAGCATTGTCAACTCCATTTCGCTGAAGGAGGGCGAGACGAAGTTTCTTGAGCATGCTCGTGATGTGAAGCGTTATGGCGCAGCGGTGGTGGTGATGTGCTTCGATGAAGCAGGTCAGGCCACAAGCTATGAGCGTCGCATTGAGATCGCGGAACGGGCCTATCATTTGCTCGTCGACGAGGTGGGGATGAATCCGCTGGATATCATTTTCGATCCCAATGTACTCGCTGTGGCGACGGGTATGGAGGAGCACGACAGCTATGCTGCTGACTTCATCCGTGCGACGGGTTGGATACGTGAAAACTTGCCAGGAACCCACGTGAGCGGTGGTGTGAGCAACCTGAGTTTCTCCTTCCGAGGAAATAATTATATCCGTGAGGCGATGCATGCCGTATTCCTTTATCATGCCATCCGAAAAGGTATGGACTTCGGTATTGTAAATCCCTCAACGAAAGTTACATACGCTGATATCCCTCAATCACAACTTAAAATAATAGAGGACGTGATCCTGTATCGTAGGAGCGATGCTTCTGAGCGGCTGATTGAACTGGCGGAGGATATCTTGAGGAAAGAGGAAAGTGAAAAGAGGAATGAGAATACTCCGAGTAATCAAAATACTCCGAATACTCCGAGAGAGGACTCGCCCGTTGAGGAGCGTTTGGCTCAGGCGCTGATCAAGGGGGTTGGCGACCATCTGGAGGAAGATCTGCAGGAAGCGCTGAAGAAATATCCGCATGCGGTGGATATCATCGAAGGTCCGCTGATGACGGGCATGAATACCGTCGGCCAGCTGTTTGGCGAAGGTAAGATGTTTCTGCCTCAGGTGGTGAAAACGGCCCGGACCATGAAGCAGGCGGTAAGCATCCTGCAGCCCTATATCGAGGCTGAGAAGACTGAAGGCGGCAAGAGTGCTGGTAAGGTGCTGTTAGCGACGGTGAAAGGCGATGTACACGACATCGGTAAGAACATTGTAGGCGTGGTGATGGCCTGTAACGGCTACGAAATCATCGATATGGGTGTGATGGTGCCTGCGGAACAGATTGTACGTAAGGCCCAGGAGGAACACGTCGACATGATTGGCCTGAGTGGATTGATTACGCCCAGCCTGGAAGAGATGGTGAATGTGGCCAAGGAACTGCAGCGGGCGAATTTGAATATACCCATTATGATTGGCGGTGCTACCACCAGTGAACTGCATGTGGCGTTGAAGATCGCCCCAGTCTACAAAGGTCCTGTGGTGTGGTTGAAGGATGCCTCTCAGAACGCCCTTGTGGCGGCTCGTCTGATGAGCGAGGAACATCAGGTGGAGCAGGAACTCTCCGAGAAATACGAACATCTGCGCGAGGAATACCAGCAGGAGCAGGATAACCTGTTGAGCATCGAAGAAGCCAGGAAGCAGAAGTTGAACCTGTTTGATAATTAAAAAGAAAAGAATATGGAAAATCGGAAATCAGTTGTGATGATGCGTGTAGTGAAACTGGTATTAATACTATTCACTATTCACTATTCACAATTCACTCTCGCCCAAAAGCGAGAAATGCGTGGCGCGTGGATTCAGTGTGTCAACGGACAGTTTCAGGGGATGGGTACCCAGAAGATGCAGCAGACGCTGACCTATCAGCTCGACGAGTTGCAGAAGGACGGTGTGAATGTGATTATCTTCCAGGTACGCCCTGAGTGCGATGCCCTCTATGAGAGCAAGCTTGAGCCTTGGAGCCGTTTCCTCACCGGTCAGCAGGGAAGGGCTCCACAGCCTTACTGGGATCCCCTGCAGTGGATGATTACCGAGTGCCATAAGCGTGGGATGGAGCTTCACGCCTGGATCAATCCCTATCGCGCCAAGACGAAGACTACCAAGCAGTTGGCATCGGACCATATTGCTGTCAGAAAGCCGATGTCTTGCTTTGCCTACGACGATATGTTTATCCTCAATCCCGGTATGCCCGAGAACCGCGACTATATCTGTCAGGTGGCCAAGGATATCGTCACCCGCTACGATGTCGACGGTATCCATATGGACGACTATTTCTATCCCTATCCCGTGCAGGGCGAGAACATTCCCGATGCTGAGCAGTTCCGCTTGTATAACAATGGCATTAAGGATATCAAAGACTGGCGACGCTACAACGTAAACCTCTTCATCGAGCAGTTCTATAAGACTGTCCACGAGGCCAAGCCCTGGGTTAAGGTGGGTATCTCGCCTTTCGGTATCTATCGCAATAAGCGCAGTTCGGAGATCGGCAGCAATACCAACGGCCTTCAGAATTATGACGATCTCTATGCTGACATTCTCCTGTGGGTGAACAATGGCTGGCTAGATTATAACGTGCCTCAGATTTATTGGGAGATTGGCAATAAGGCCGCTGATTACGATACCCTCATCCGATGGTGGAATCAGCATGCAGCCAGTCGTCCTCTCATTATTGGCGAGGATGTGGAGCGTACGGTGAAATATTCCGACCCCCAGAATCCCAACAGTCATCAGTTGGCTGCGAAGATGCGTCTGCACCAGCAGCTGCCGGGTGTGAGAGGCACCGTGCTGTGGTATGCGAAGGCCGCTGTCGACAATGTAGGTAACTATGGTACCGCCCTCCGTAATACCTACTGGCGTAATCCCGCCTTACAGCCCGATATGTCGTTCATCGACAGCAAAAAGCCTGGTAAGGTGCGCAAGGTGAAGCCCGTATGGACTGCGGATGGCTATATCCTCTTCTGGACCGAACCGAAGGCAAAGGACTGGCGTGATACCGCCACGAAGTATGTGGTATATCGTTTCGCCAAGGGTGAGAAGATCAATATCGACGATGCTTCTAAGATGGTGGCTATCACCAATGTGCCTTATTACAAGCTGCCCTATCAGGACGGTCGTGTGAAATACACCTATGTGGTGACGGCTCTCAACCGTTTGCAGAACGAAAGTAAAATAGTGAAAAAGAAGGTGAAACTATGAAACAGTTAAGGTTGTATTCCCTCCCATTACTGGCTGTCGTGCTGTTTGTCGCCTGTGGCAATAAACAGCCGTCGCCAGGTGATTTACAGGCGAAACTCGACAGTATTGCTCGTCTCGAGACCATCGAACAGCTCGAGATGCAGGGTATCCGTGTCGGTCAGGACATCAGTCCCATACAGCTCTTCTTCGACAGTCTGAATATCCAGCCGTTACCTGTACGCTACTCTGAGGATTATGTGACGTATCTGCCCAACTATACCGCGGTGCCTTATGAGCTGGTGAGATTCATGAACTTTGAGGGGCGCACCGACCCTAAGGCCATTGCGCTGCCCGAGAGCGCAGGGGCGCGTCTGATGATTCTTGCTGCTGACGAGGGCGACGGTCTCTACTCCCTCTGGCTCTATTCGCTCGACGATGACTATATGCCTGTCGACAAGCTCTGTCTCTATGCCACCAGCAAGGAGGAACAGAAGGAGAACGAGTTGGCTGATCCTGAGGATAAGCTCATTCAGGACTTTGTAATCACCAGCGACTACGAAATCCGCCTTACCGACTATTCAGGTAAGTTCGAGGCGGAAGTACAGAAAGTGTATCACGTGGATATGTCGCGCAAGTTCTCGGAAACGGCAGAAATAGACTATGAACAGAGCGGTTCCGAGGAATAGAAGGGATAGTGCTTAGGCGTCTTTCAGCAGATTGTCGAGAAAGTCGTCCAGATCCTTGTCCAGATCCTGCATCATCATATCCGTGTCGATGATCACCAGGTCATCGTCTACGATATACAGTTCTTCTACTGGTTCCTTCTCATCATTTTCCAGCACAAATGTGTAAGGCTTCATGATGCCCATGTTGTCGACCAGTGCTTTCTGGTTGTCGATACACTTGCGGATGATGGGCGGGATGGCTGTGTAGAAGTCATCGTCGGTGTTGCCAATCCACTGCTCCACGACACCACGAGCAATCTCCACATCGTTATCGTTGTAAGTAATCACCTCGCCTGAGTCCTGAATAACCTGGACGTGGATGTCGGTCATGAGCGATGTGTCGGGATTTGCGGGAATTTTCTCCGCTGTTCTGCGAATGCATCGCTCGATTTGCTGTAATGTCTGTTCAGTTGCTTTCATCTTATTTCTGCTTTCTCACGGCAAAATTATAAAAAAACTTTGAAACCGCAAACGATTACGGCCTTTTTTCGGAAAAAAACGATATTTTCGCTTGTTTTTTAATAAATATGTACTACCTTTGCAAAATGTAAAGTCTACATTACAACTTTCCAATCGATGAGTCAGAAGATCTCGCATGCAGGTGTCATAGAAAGTATTGAAGGGGATAGCATCAAGGTGCGCATCGTCCAGACATCGGCTTGTGCAGCCTGTAAGGTGGCTGGTCATTGCAATGCAGCTGAGTCGAAAGTGAAGATTGTCGATGTGGTGGGGGCTGATGCGACCAGATACCAGTTGGGACAGGAGGTCGTGGTATGGGCTTCGAAGGATGTGGCCAACAAGGCACTGGTGCTGGGTTTCGGACTGCCGTTTCTCTTGATGATAGCTGTGCTGGTGATTGTGCTGCATGTCACTGATAACGAAGGTGTTGCGGCTTTGTCAGCCTTAGGATCACTGCTGCTGTATTACGGCCTGCTGTGGCTGCGACGAGAGAGCATCCAGCGTGGCATCTCCTTCCGGATAGAAGAAAAGAATACATAATTAAATAATAGTAAGCATTTATGAATTTCATCTTGATTGCAGTAATTGTCTTGGGCGCGATCGGCCTGATAGCAGCTGTCGTGCTGTTTGCCGCCTCCAAGAAATTTGCTGTCTATGAGGATCCCCGCATCGCACAGGTGAGCGAGTTACTGCCTGGTGCCAACTGTGGCGGATGTGGATTCCCTGGATGCAGCGGTATGGCCGATGCCCTCGTAAAAGGGGCTGATGCCGGAAGCCTCGACGGACTGCTTTGTCCTGTTGGCGGTGCTGACACCATGGGGAAGGTGGCCGATCTGTTAGGGATGGCGATTGCCAATACCGAGCCGATGGTGGCCGTTGTGAGATGTAACGGCACTTGTGAGCACCGTCAGAAGATTGCCGAGTATGCGGGTCTGCGCACCTGTGCGGCTATGCATGCCTGTGGTGCTGGTGAAACGCTTTGTGGCTTTGGCTGCTTAGGTTGTGGCGACTGCGAGGCAGCCTGCCAGTTTGATGCCATCAAGGTCAATCCTGAGACAGGCATCCCTGAGGTCGACGAAGACAAGTGTACCTCCTGTGGTGCCTGTGTGAAGGCTTGTCCGCGCAGCATTATCGAGCTCCGGAAGAAGGGGCCGAAGGGTAGGAGAGTGTTTGTCAGCTGTGTCAATAAGGACAAGGGTCCGGCAGCGATGAAGGCCTGTGCCGTCAGCTGTATCGGTTGTGGCAAGTGTGAGAAGGAGTGTCCCTTTGGCGCCATCACCGTCGATAACAATCTGGCCTACATCGATTTCGCGAAGTGTCGTCTGTGTCGTAAGTGCGAGAAGGTTTGTCCGAAGCACGCCATCGTCGCCGTGAATTTCCCTGCACCTAAGCCGATGCCCGAAGAAGAAAGAAAGGAGGAAACCGTATGAATATCAGAACATTTAGTATAGGTGGTATCCACCCCGAGGAGAATAAACTCACCCACGAGGCTGTGACGCAGGTAGCTGCGCTGCCTAAGCAGGCCATCTTCCCGTTGAGCCAGCATATCGGAGCCCCCGCCAAACCTGTGGTTCAGAAGGGCGACAAGGTGAAGGTCGGCACGCTGATTGCAGAGGCTGGCGGATTTGTTTCTGCCCCGATCTTCTCATCTGTTAGTGGAACTGTTTTCAAGATCGATACCGCCATTGATGCAACCGGCTATCGGAAGCCCGTCATTATCATCAATGTCGAGGGTGACGAGTGGGAGGAGTCCATCGACCGCTCAGACAAGTTGGAGACTGTTGAGGCTCATCCTGAACTTACGCCCGAGGAGATTGTGAACCGTGTGAAGAACGCTGGTGTCGTCGGTATGGGCGGTGCCTGTTTCCCCACGTTTATCAAACTTACGCCTCCGCCAACGGCTAAGGCAGAGTGTGTGATCATCAATGCCGTAGAGTGTGAACCCTATATCACCGCCGACTTCCGTCTGATGATGGAGCATGCCGATGAAATCCTCGTAGGCCTCGAACTCCTCATGATTGGCGCGAAGGTGACAACGGGTTATATCGGTATCGAGACCAACAAGCCTGCCGCCATCGACCTGCTCACCAAGAAGTGTGCAGAGAAGTTCGGCAGCTCGCAGTTCAAAGTCGAGGTCGTTCCGTTGAAACAGCGCTATCCGCAGGGTGGTGAAAAACAGCTCGTCGATGCCGTCATCGGTCGTCAGGTGCCTGCACCGCCTGCTATCCCCGTGAATGTGGGTGCAATCGTGCAGAACGTCGGTACGGCCTTTGCGGTCTATGAGGCAGTGATGAAGCATAAGCCCCTCTTCGAGCGCTATACGACGGTGACGGGCAAGAAGCTGAAGAATCCAGGCAACTTTCTTGTCCGTATGGGAACACCGATGCAGGAATTGATCGACGCCTGTGGTGGTATGCCCGAGGGCGACAATAAGCTGTTGGCTGGTGGCCCGATGATGGGCAAGGCGCTTACGAGTACCGAGGTGCCTATCTGCAAGGGAACGAACTCCGTGACGATCATCTCCGACGATGAGGCGCGTCGCAAGGCACCACAACCCTGTATCCGTTGTGCCAAATGCGTCAGCGTGTGTCCGATGGGCCTTGAGCCCTACTTGTTGGCTAAGCTCTCTGAGGTAAAGAACTGGGAGCGTGCTGAGAGCGAGGACATCGTCAGCTGCATCGAGTGTGGCTCATGTCAGTTCACCTGTCCTGCCCATCGCCCCCTGCTCGATAACATCCGTCAGGGCAAATCTACCGTCATGGGCATCATCCGAGTACGCGCAGCTGCGGCCAAGAAATAATATTCAATGTTCAATCTTCAATGTTCAATGAATTAAAATGAGTAAATTAATAGTATCTCTTTCGCCGCACGCCCACGGTACCGATAGTGTCGAGCGCAACATGTACGGTGTGATCATCGCCCTGATGCCCGCACTGCTCGTGTCGTTCTACTTCTTTGGTCTGGGTTCCGTCATCGTGTGTCTGACGAGTGTGGCCGCCTGCGTTTTCTTTGAGTGGGCTATCAACAAATATATCCTCAAAAACGAGCGCAACACCATCCTCGACGGCTCAGCTGCCCTGACAGGTTTGCTGCTCGGGATGAACCTCCCGTCAAACCTCCCCGTCTGGATTATCATCATCGGTGCGCTCTTCGCCATCGGTGTTGCCAAGATGACGTTTGGAGGTCTGGGTAATAACATCTTCAATCCAGCCTTGGTGGGCCGTTGCGCTCTGCTCGTGGCCTTCCCCGCACAGATGACCTCCTGGCCGAAGGTAGGGCAGTGGGGTAGTTACCTCGATGCCGAGACGGGTGCCACACCGCTTTCTATCATGAAGCAGGCCATCAAGAGTGGCGATGCGTCTCTGTTAGATCAGCTGCCTTCATCCCTCGAGCTCTTTCTTGGAAACCATCCCGACGGTGCCGGAGCGATGGGTGAGATCTGTGCTCTGGCACTGATCATTGGTCTGCTCTATATGTTGTGGAAAAAGATCATAACCTGGCATATCCCCGTCTCGATCCTCGGTACGGTGTTTGTGTTCGCATCGCTGTTGCATCTGGCCAATCCGGCTTATGCCGATCCGCTTTCGGTGGTTCTCTCCGGAGGTTTGATGCTGGGTGCCATCTTCATGGCGACAGACTATGTGACGAGCCCGATGACGCCAAAGGGACAGTTGATCTACGGTGTGGCCATCGGCCTGCTCACCGTCATCATCCGTAACTGGGGAGCCTATCCTGAGGGCATGTCGTTTGCTATCCTCATTATGAATGCGTTTACGCCCCTCATCAATAATTATGTGAAACCCAAGCGCTTCGGTGAAGTGATAAGATAAAGGAAAACAGTTATGAAGAAATTAGAATCATCTTTGACGAATATGGTGCTGGTGCTTACCTCGGTAGCCATCATCATGGGTGGTATCCTTGCTTATGTGAACCACCTTACCGAAGGCCCGATCAGCGCGCAGAAAGCCAAGACGCTGGCCGATGGTATCAAGACGGTGATGTGTGTCGACGACCTCACGGTGGCCAAGACCGACACCGTGCGCCAGAACGATGCAAAGGGCAAGGAAATGACTTATATTATCTATCAGACGCAGGATGCCCAGGGGCAGGACCTCGGTGCTGCCGTCGAGAGCACTACTGGTGGTTTCGGAGGCGACCTGAAGGTGCTTGTGGGCTTCGATCCTGATGGCAAGATTCTCGGCTACACACTTCTCGAACATGCGGAGACCCCGGGCCTCGGTGCAAAGGCCGACAAGTGGTTCCAGAAGGGTGAGAAGGGCGACATCATTGGCAAGGATCCTGTGGAGCCTCTGACCGTTTCGAAGGACGGTGGACAGGTGGATGCCATCACGGCCTCTACCATTACCTCGCGTGCCTTCCTCCTCGCTGTCAACAATGCTTATAATGCTTACAAGACGACGCCTGTCACTGATGCAGAGACGGGAGCCTCGCAACAAGTAAAGGAGAATTAAGATATGAACGCAATACAGATTATCAAGAATGGCATCGTCAAGGAGAACCCTACGTTCGTCCTGATGCTTGGTATGTGTCCCACGCTGGCCACCACCACCTCCGCCATGAACGGCATGTCGATGGGCTTGGCCACGATGGCGGTGCTCATCTGCACCAATTTTGTGATTAGCTGCCTGAAGTCGGTCACACCCGATAAGGTGCGCATTCCCGTATTTATCGTGGTGATAGCGGCCTTTGTAACAATTCTGCAGATGGTCATCAAGGCCTTCCTGCCCGATATCGACGCCTCGCTGGGACTGTTCATCCCGCTGATTGTGGTCAACTGTATCATTCTCGGTCGTGCGGAGGCCTTTGCTGCCAAGAACACACCTGTCGCCTCGCTCTTTGATGGTATCGGTATCGGTCTTGGCTTTACGCTGGGTCTCACGCTACTCGGTATCTGTCGTGAGCTCCTCGGTAATGGCTCTGTCTTCGGTATGACACTCCTGCCCGAGACCTACAACATCCTGCTTTTCGTGCTGCCTCCGGGAGCCTTCATCACCCTTGGTTTCCTAATCGCGATTGTCAACAAACTCAGAAACGCATAAGATATGGAATATATATTGATTTTTATCAGTGCCATTTTCGTGAACAACATTGTGTTGTCACAGTTCCTCGGCATCTGTCCGTTCCTCGGTGTATCCAAGAAGATTGATACCTCGCTGGGCATGTCTGCAGCTGTCGCGTTTGTGCTGACACTTGCCACCATCGTCACCTGGCTGGTACAGAAATACGTGCTCGATGCCTTTGGCCTCCAGTATCTGCAGACCATCGCCTTCATCCTGGTCATCGCCTCGCTGGTGCAGCTCGTCGAGATTGTGCTCAAGAAAGTGTCGCCCGCCCTCTATCAGGCGCTCGGCATCTTCCTTCCCCTCATCACCACCAACTGTGCCGTGCTTGGTGTCGCCATCCTCTGTATCCAGAAGGATTACAACCTCCTGCAGTCGGTGGTCTATGCCTTCTCCACAGCCATCGGCTTCGGACTGGCGCTGACGGTCTTTGCCGGTATGCGTGAGCAGCTCGAACTGGTCCGTATTCCCAAAGGCATGCAGGGTATGGCCATCGTCATGCTCTCCGCTGGCTTGCTGAGTCTCGCCTTCATGGGTTTTTCGGGTGTCGACGGTGGACTGAAGGTGCTTTTCGGTCTCGATTAAGTCTACAAAGAAGGGGTGTCCAATCGGGCATCCCTTCTTTGTTATCGGTATGCCCAATTCCCTGGCATCAGTGATGCCTTCTTTCTCAGTAATGTTATTCATGTTTCAAAGATGTTATTCACGCTGCAAAGATACAAAATAAACACGAATTATAACTAAAACTGTTCTAAAGTGATACAAATGAGGTACAGTGGGGTGATTTTATGGGTAAATATTTGTTTTTTACTCTGTTTTTAACTACATTTGCAAGCGATAACTAGTAATTTTAATCTATATTTATCATTTTCCATTTTTAGCAAAGGGGCTTGTCTGAGAAGATCAGCCTCTTTTTATGTTGTGCCCCTTCGTCTGAACTCGGAACAGGTAATGGCGGTGGCAATGGCGACGTTGAGGCTCTCGGCACTCTCGCCCTGATGGAAGTTAGGGATGAGTAGTCGGCGGGTAACACGCTGGCGTACGGCCTCGGAAATGCCGTTGCCTTCATTACCCATCACGATGATTCCCTCCTGAGATAGGGGCTGCTGATAGATGTCGTCGCCATCGAGCAGGGTGCCATAGACAGGATAGGATGGGGGAAGGGCATCGAAAAGCTGCAACAGGTCACAATATATAATATGTACGTGCGCAAGACTTCCCATCGTGGCTTGTACCACCTTGGGATTGTAAGCGTCGGCCGTATCCTCGCTGCAATAGATGGTGTCGATGCCAAACCAGTCGGCAATACGGATGATGGTGCCGAGGTTACCGGGATCCTGCACACTGTCGAGGGCCAGAGAAAGGGTTGAGGGCTGATAGAAGATGGTAGATGGGATGAGGAAGAGTGCGAGGACCTGCTGGGGGTTCTGGAGAAAACTGATACGGCGGAGTTCCTCATCGGTGATTTCAGTCGCCTGACTTCCAATGCCTGCACCCTCTAACCACGCTCTGGTGGCAAAGATGGCTTTGGGCTGGTAACGCTTCATAAGGTCTCCAACGACTTTCGGGCCTTCTGCCACAAAGCAGTTTTCACGCTTGCGGAACTTTTTCTGTTCCAGCTGACGGATATATTTTATCTGATTTTTGCTAATCATTTTGCTTTTTGTTTGCAAAGATAAAGATTTATTTCTATCTTTGCAAACAAATTCGATAGATATTGATGTCAAGACACCAAATAGGCCTGTTGGCCATCGTTTTCCTGCTCATGCTTTTCACTGCATGTTCGGCTTCGCGTGACATCCCGGAAGGTGAGGTTATGTTGAACCGCGTGCAGGTGGTGGCTGATGGGAAATACAACGATATCAACACTTCGCAGTTGAAGAGTTATGTTAGGCAGAAGGGTAATTCCCGCTGGTTCTCGCTGGCAAAGATTCCCTTGGGAATTTACCAGTTGGCGGGTAAGGACAGTACGCGCTGGATCAACCGTACGCTTCATTCCATCGGCGAGGCACCTGTGCTGTTTGACTCGCTGCAGGCCCGGAAGACGTGCGAGGAACTGCAGTTGGCGCTTCGCAATATCGGTTATCTGGATGCTCAGGTGGAGTTGTTTACGAATGTCAAGGGACATAAGCTCAACGCTTATTATGTGCTTCATCCCGGCAGTCATTATTACATCCGGAATCTGAACTATGACATTCAGGACAGTGTGATTGCGGAGGATCTGAAGGGTGACCGGCGGGGACTATATGAAGGTATGACGTTTAATGTGAACGCCCTCAATGAAGAGCGCTCCAGGCTGACCTCTCTGCTGCAGAACAATGGCTATTACCGTTTCCATAAGGAGTTTATTTCCTATCTAGCCGATTCCATAAGGGATACTCGTCAGGTGGATCTGACTCTGCAGCTGAATCCTTATCGTACAAGTAACATCAAGGACACGCTGCATACGCGGTTTATGGTCAGACAGATCAGCTATGCCAGTGGCGATCCGCAGGATTCAGTGATTCATCTGCGAGACCGCGTGCTGCGTGAGAACACCATGATGACGGAAGGTGAGCCATACTCGGCTGATGGCCTCCAGAATACCTATAACCATTTTGGCCGTCTGGGTGCCGTACGGTATACCAATATTAATTTCCAACCCACGCCGGATCCTGCCCAAATCGACATGGAGGTACAGGTCCAGACCAATAAGCCTTCGACATTGAGTTTCCAACCAGAGGGAACGAATACGGCGGGTGACCTGGGTGCCGCTGCGTCGCTGACCTATCAGAACCGGAATCTCTTCCGGGGCTCGGAGACGTTCAGCGTGCAACTGCGCGGTGCTTATGAGGCCATTCGCGGATTGGAGGGTTATCGTAATCAGGACTTTGTGGAGTATAGTCTGGAGAGCCGTCTGACTTTCCCGCGTTTCATCATGCCTTTCCTGAGTCGTGAGATGCGTCGCAGGACTATTGCTACCAGTGAGGTATCGCTGCTCTATGACACGCAAAACCGTCCGGAATTTCATCGTCGTGTACTTTCCGCAGGCTGGCGTTATCGGTGGAAACCTCAGCGGCAGTTTGACCAGTATCAGTTTGATCTCCTGGACCTGAACTATGTCTTCATGCCTTGGATCAGTGAGACTTTCAAGAACGAATATCTGCAGGACAACAGCAACTATAACGCGATCCTCAGGTATAACTACGAGGACTTGTTTATCATGAAGACAGGTTTCGGCTATAGTTACAATAACGGCCGTGTGGCCATCAAAACGAATTTGGAAACGGCTGGTAACCTGCTCAACCTTGGCAGTGCCCTGTTTCATGCAGAGAAGGATGGCGAAGGACATTATAACGTGTTTAACATCGCCTATGCCCAATATGTGAAGGGGGATGTTGACTTTACTTGTAATCTGCTGCCGAACAATCATGACCAACTGGTATTCCATTGCGGTCTGGGTATTGCCTACCCATATGGCAATAGTACGGTGCTGCCGTTTGAAAAACGCTATTTCTCGGGTGGTGCCAATAGTGTGCGCGGATGGAGTGTCAGAAGTCTGGGCCCTGGACGTTATAAAGGACGTGACGGCAATATCAACTTCATCACGCAAACGGGTGACATGAAACTGGATCTGAATCTGGAATACCGTACACACCTGTTCTGGAAGTTTGGCGGTGCTCTGTTTGTGGATGCGGGTAATATCTGGACCATCCGCAATTATGAACAGCAGCCTGGCGGACAGTTCAAGTTGCAGAATATTATCAGTGACCTGGCCGTGAGCTATGGGCTGGGACTCCGTCTGAATTTTGATTATTTCATTATGCGCTTCGACTTGGGTATGAAGGCTGTGAATCCGGCCTACGAGACTGAAGAGGAAGAGCATTATGCCATCATCCACCCAAGGCTGAGCCGGGATTTCGCTTTCCATTTCGCTGTTGGATTGCCCTTCTGAAACATTAAAATTGTATAATTCTTTGGTTGTACAGTCTTTTTTGTGTACTTTTGCACAAAATATAAACCAAAATGCTGAAATTTATATCGTTTGGAAGCGGTAGTAGTGGAAATTGTTACTATTTAGGCACCGCAACCGACGGATTATTGATAGATATCGGAGTTGGCATAAGGACGCTCAAGAAGCATGCCAGGGATTATGGTATCAGTCTCAGTACGGTGCGGAGAATCCTGATTACGCATGATCACGCAGACCACATCAAGTCTGTCGGTGCTTTCAGCCATGATTATAATGTGCCGGTCTATGCCACGGAGAAAGTCCATTCAGGTATAGAGCGTAACTATTGTGTCCAGCGGAAGTTGCCGAAGGAGTTTAAGCTGTTCTTGGAGCCCGGTACGTCTGTCAGGCTTGGTGATTTCATGGTGACCCCCTTTTTGGTACCCCATGATGCCAGTGAGAACGTCGGCTATAAAATCGAGGTTGATGGCTTGATCTTTGTGATTATGACGGATGCCGGCAGTGTGACGGAGGAGATGAAGACGTTTATCGCCGAGGCTAATTATCTCGTGATCGAAGCAAACCATGATGTGGAGATGCTCTTAGGCGGGCCATATCCCCAATATCTGAAAGACAGGATAATCAGTCCGAATGGCCATTTGTCGAATAAGGAATGTGGTCAGGTTTTGGCAGAGAATATGTCTGAACAGTTGAAACATGTCTGGCTATGTCATTTGAGTGAGGAGAACAATCATCCTGAACTGGCTCGGAAGACGGTAGATGCTATTCTGCGTAGTTACGGAATAATTCCCGGCAAGGATATTCAACTGGAAGTGTTGAAGCGTAAAATGCCAAGTGAAGTGTATGAATTAGAGTAAAAAGTGTAAATTTGATACTTTTTAAGTAAAATAACGACAAAATGTTTGTTGGTTTCAAAAATAAGTTATAAATTTGCACCCGATTTTAAATTAAAGCAGAAATAAGATGAAGAGTCTGAACCTAATTAGCGCCATTATTATTATTCGACTGCAGGATGTGGTCGGAAGTGATTTAGGTGTATATATAAAATAGGTATAGGATACATAAAAAGATATAGAGCCTTTCTCACTTCCGAGTGTGAAAGGCTTTTTTAATGTCAGTATAAGTACAAAAGAACATAAAAAGGAAACAAAAATGAACGACAGACTTTACATTTTTGACACGACGCTCCGCGATGGCGAACAGGTGCCAGGCTGCCAGTTGAATACCGTAGAGAAAATTCAGGTAGCTAAGGCGCTGGAACAGTTGGGCGTAGATGTGATCGAAGCCGGATTCCCCGTGAGTAGTCCTGGCGATTTTAATTCTGTGATAGAAATCTCAAAAGCGGTGACATGGCCCGTCATCTGTGCACTGACCCGTGCGGTGGAGCGTGACATTGATGTGGCCTTCGATGCCCTGAAGTACGCCAAGCACAAGCGTATCCATACGGGTATCGGTACCAGCGATGAGCATATTCTGTATAAGTTTAACTCCGACCGCGAGCATATCCTCGAACAGGCTATAGCTGCCACGAAGTATGCCAAGCGTTATGTCGACGATGTGGAGTTTTACTGTGAGGATGCCGGCCGTACGGATAATGAATACCTGGCTCAGGTGGTGGAGGCTGTGATCAAGGCTGGTGCCACTGTAGTGAACATCCCTGACACCACAGGCTACTGTCTGCCGCAGGAATATTTCGAGAAGATCAAGTATCTGATGGAGCATGTCGATGGTATCGATAAGGCCATCATCTCTACCCATTGTCATAACGACTTAGGTCTGGCAACGGCCAATACCTTTAGTGGTGTGATGGCTGGCGCCCGACAGGTGGAAGTAACCATCAACGGTATCGGCGAACGAGCCGGTAACACCTCGTTGGAGGAGATTGCGATGATTCTGAAATGTCACAAGAACCTTGAGATAGAGACGAACATCAACACCACGAAGATTTACCCCATCTCGCGTATGGTGTCTTCGTTGATGAATATGCCCGTACAACCCAACAAGGCCATTGTCGGTCGTAATGCCTTTGCCCATTCCAGTGGTATCCATCAGGATGGTGTGCTGAAGAATGTACATACCTATGAGATTATGGACCCGAAGGATGTGGGTATCGATGATAATAGCATCCTGCTGACGGCCCGTAGCGGAAGGGCTGCCCTGAAACATCGTCTGCACATGAACGGTGTGGATCTGGAAGACCAGAAACTCGACAAGATCTATGAGAAGTTCTTGCAACTGGCTGACCAGAAGAAGGAGGTGAGCGATGCCGATGTGCTGATGCTGGCGGGAGCCGATACGGCTGAGGCTCATGCCGTGAAGCTCGATTTCCTGCAAGTCACTACTGGTAAGGGCGTGAAGAGTGTGGCCTCCATTGGCCTTGATATCTCCGGCCAGAAGTTTGAGGCGGCTGCCTCGGGTAATGGTCCTGTGGATGCTGCCATCAAGGCCCTGAAGAAGATCATCATGAAACAGATGACCTTGAAGGAATTCACTATCCAGGCCATCTCGAAAGGCTCCGACGATGTGGGTAAGGTACACATGCAGGTGGAGTACGACGGCTCTCTGTACTATGGTTTCGGTGCCGATACCGACATTGTGACGGCTTCGGTGGAGGCTTATATCGACTGTATCAACAAGTTTAAAAAGGCAGACGAATGAATACATTATTCGATAAGATATGGGACAGACATGTGGTCCAGCAGATCCAGGATGGTCCCACACAACTGTATATCGATCGCCTCTATTGTCATGAGGTGACCTCACCCCAGGCCTTTGAAGGTATGAGGGCCAGGGGACTGAAATGTTTCCGTCCTCAGCAGATTTTCTGTATGCCGGATCATAACACCCCTACACATGATCAGGATAAGCCCATCGCAGACCCTGTGTCAAAGAAACAGGTGGATATGCTGGCGAAGAATGCAGCCGATTTCGGATTGACGCATTACGGTATGATGTCGAAGGACAACGGCATCATCCATGTGGTGGGCCCTGAGAAAGGATTGTCGTTGCCAGGTATGACCATCGTCTGTGGTGACTCTCATACCTCTACCCATGGTGCGATGGGGGCTGTGGCCTTTGGTATCGGTACCTCGGAGGTGGAGATGGTGATGGCCTCGCAATGTATCCTCCAGCAGAAACCCAAGTCGATGCGTATCTGTATCAACGGCACATTGGGCAAGGGTGTGACGGCAAAGGATGTGGCGCTCTATCTTATGGCCAAACTGACTACCAGCGGTGCTACCGGCTATTTTGTCGAGTATGCTGGAGACGTGGTGAAAGCGATGTCAATGGAAGGTCGCCTGACGCTCTGCAACCTCTCGATAGAAATGGGTGCTCGTGGCGGTTTTGTTGCACCCGACGAAACCACCTTTGCCTATATTAAAGGCAGGGAATATGCACCGAAGGGTGAGGCTTGGGAGCAGGCTGTGGCAGAATGGAAGACCTTGAAGAGTGGCGATGATGCCGTCTTCGACAAGGAACTGACATTCGAAGCTGCTGACATTGAGCCGCGTATCACCTATGGCACGAATCCCGGCATGGGTATTGGCATCACAGAGTCGATTCCCGCTAATGCCCAAATGGCAAAGTCGCCTGAAAAAAGTTTTGAAAAGGCACTCCACTATATGGGCTTCAAGGCTGGACAAAAACTGTTGGGAACCAAAGTTGACTATGTCTTCCTGGGGGCTTGTACCAACGGACGTATCGAAGACTTCCGGGCTTTTGCCTCGATCGTGAAAGGTCGTCAGAAAGCCCAGGATGTCATCGCCTGGCTTGTACCTGGCTCATGGGCTGTCGACCGTCAGATTCGTGAGGAAGGTCTCGACAAGATTCTTGCAGAGGCAGGTTTCGAGATTCGTCAGCCGGGCTGCTCTGCCTGTCTGGCTATGAACGACGATAAGATCCCTGCAGGCAAACTCTCGGTCTCTACTTCTAATCGTAACTTCGAGGGCCGTCAGGGTCCTGGCGCACGTACCATCCTGGCATCGCCACTGGTTGCCGCTGCCGCCGCCGTCACCGGAGTAATAACTGATCCACGCACATTATTATGAAACAGAAATTCAACATCATAACCAGTACTTGTGTGCCTCTCCCTTTGGAGAATGTGGACACAGACCAGATTATCCCCGCCCGTTTCCTGAAAGCAACGACGCGTGAGGAACGTTTCTTCGGTGATAACCTGTTCCGCGATTGGCGGTATAATGCCGATGGCACTCCCAATCCGGACTTCGTGCTGAACAATCCCGCTTATTCCGGCTGTATCCTCGTGGCTGGCAAGAACTTCGGTTCCGGCTCCTCGCGTGAGCATGCGGCCTGGGCCATCGCAGGTTATGGCTTTAGAGTGGTCATCAGCAGTTTCTTCGCCGATATCCATAAGAATAATGAACTGAATAATTTCGTGCTGCCTGTGCAGGTCAGCGAGGCCTTCCTGGCCGAACTCTTTCAGAGTATTCAGAATGATCCGAGTACTCAGATCAAGGTCGACCTCCCCAATCAGACCGTCACGAATCTCTCTACGGACCGTCAGGAGACCTTCGAGATCAATGCCTATAAGAAGCATTGTTTGATGAATGGCCTCGACGATATCGATTTTTTAGTACAGAACCAAGACAAGACAATCGCATGGGAACAGCAGAGAAAGTAAATAACTACAAGCGCATCCAGCCTTTTGTGGAGATATTGGATTCTACTTTGCGCGATGGTGAGCAGACCAGTGGCGTCTCGTTCCTGCCTCACGAGAAACTGATGATGGCCCGTATGCTGCTGCACGATCTGAATGTGGATCGTATTGAAGTAGCTTCTGCCCGTGTCTCTGACGGTGAGAAAGAGGCTGTACAGATGATCTGCCGTTATGCGGAGAAGATTGAAAAGTTGAATAGGGTAGAGGTGCTCGGTTTTGTGGATGGCGGGCAGAGCGTCGACTGGATCGATGCCTGCGGATGCAAGGTGC
>Ga0247610_10000569_pt1 | contig 50599 bp, 46 predicted proteins | sample 174DNAGHGhighgp2_FD_193483 | JGI IMG/M metagenome (GOLD analysis project Ga0247610, IMG submission 193483) | Sheep rumen microbial communities from Palmerston North, Manawatu-Wanganui, New Zealand - 1742 DNA GHGhigh gp2 | ecosystem: Host-associated > Mammals > Digestive system > Stomach > Rumen...
ATATAATACTTTCAAAGTATTATTAAATGTTATTTAACTAATAGTCTAATATGTTAGGTAGATATAATGTGTCTTCTAGACAGGATTTAGGCAACTTTATCAGCATTATATCTATGCCGTTATAGTCCCTATAACGATATTAGAAGTTAGAATCTTATGATTTTAATCATGAGAGGTTCAAAATTATATCCAGTATGGTGGTACGATGAGCATTAGTGGTAATAATTATAATTATCAGTTTGCCGATGAAATGAGCACTAATGAGTATATAGATAGTGCAATATCTAATAATATTCAGCATTCATTAAAATATTATCAATATGAAGGCCATTTTAGAGAATTATATGATTTGTATAAGAATAATGAATTAACAAATGCCATTAATAGAGTCGTTGAGGATATAAATCATAGATTTACAATAGAAGTATTAGAAAAAGATTTTAAATCTAATGATTTACATATTTCAGCTAATAATTTAAGAAAAGATAGATTTAATCCTAATACTGTTTTAGATGATATAAATGAAGATACTTTCACAAATAGCTTAAAAATGTTATTAGAAATAAAGAATAAAAATGAAAAATCTATTGGAATTACAGATATTCATATTAATCAAATAAAAGAATATTTAAAAGCTTTGGATATAATAGATAATATTGAAATATTAGATATAGATACCACTAAATCAAATAGAAACCATATAGTATTTACTCAGCCTGGCTTAAGATATTCTCAAGCTGTATCTTTTGTTAAATCATTATTAAAGGATAATTATTTTCGAACTATTTCAATTAATGAACAGGATTATATCATTAAAAGAGTATTAAACGAAATCAAAGGTAGAATGACTGAAGATATTATTCTATTAGAAACAAAACTTGCTATGAAAAAAAGTGGAGTTTTCAAATTAATGTTCGCTGTAGGTGAATACGATATGGTAGTTACATATCCTGATACATTAGAAACTGAAATATTTGAAATTAAATATAGTAAAGAAGCTACAAAAGAACAAACAAGATTTTTAATAGATGAAGAAAAATGTGATCAAACAGCATTTCAATTTGGTAAAATCAGAAAGAAAACAGTTTTATATCGCGGTGATAGTAAGATAGTAGATGGAATATATTATAAAAATATTGAAGAATATTTATGCGAATTATATAAGATTAATAAATAAAATATGAGAATGAGGAACTGAATTAATTAATTATAACTGTTAATTAATAATGGCATATAATTTTCCACGTAAGCTTATTAAGTTCAAGTTCTGGAAAAATATACGCTAATTTGATTGTATAAAAATAAAAAAAGATTACTTTAAGATTGATAAAGATTATCACTTTAAAATTATTAGAAAAGAAAATGTACTAAAAGAAAATATTAAAAGAAAAACCGTATCTATCAGATCTACACTTGTAACTACATTCGGAGTATATGATAATGAATACCGATTTGATTTCAATAATATAATTACTTTAGATGATTTGTTTGAATAGTATAATCATTTATTATTTCTTAATAGCAATTATCTCATTAATTTTATGTAAATTTATTAAAATGAAACTAATAGATGCATTATTTAAAACATTTGTTTGTAAAAAGAAAACATTTATTATATAATAACACTGATTTGTTTTAAAATTATTTTGGGAGTGGTATTATGAGTGAAAATAATTCAAGCCTGAATCAGGCTAGACCTGATGATAATGCAAATGGAATTACATTATCAGATATATTAAGAGTATTAAGAAAAAATTGGATTTTAATATTAATTGTTACAGCATTTGTTTTTGCTTGTGGTGCATTTTATACTTATGTAATCGCAAAGCCTACATATCAGGCTACATCTACAGTTTCTGTAGAAGTGCCTCCTACAAATAAGAATGTTTCAGTAAATGAAGCATCAGGCTCTGTAACTGCGTCATTACATTATGTACAATCAATTGCTGAATTTGTTAAATCAGAAACAATAATGAGATCAGTAAGTGAAAAGCATTTAGATATTACATCGTATGGTAAATTAAGAAGTGAAACTTCAGTATCTTATGATCCAGCATCAATATTCATTTATATTACTGTTACAGATGCTGATCCTAAAAATGCTAGAGTATTAGCATTAGCTATCGCAGAGGAATTAACTAGATATTCTACTGATTCTACTGATGAAGAGGTTAAGAAGTATTTATGTACTATCGTAGTTAGAGATAGAGCATTGTATTCATTCTATGCTTCACCTAATAAGAAGCTATATTTAATTGTTTCAGCACTTGGTGGTTTAGTATTAGCATTAGTTATAGTATTTATTAAGGAATTTGCTTCTAACAAATTCCAAACACCAGATGAAATAGCTAATTTAGGTATTCCAGTATTAAATACCTTAGCTAATGATAAATCAAAAAATAAAGATGATAATTCATCTTTAATGGATCCTACTGTTAAGAATTTTGAACCATATAATAAATTAATTTCTAATATTAAATTTGCAAATGTAGATAACCCATATAAGGTTATTACATTTACATCAACTGTTATGAATGAATTAAAAACAACTGTTTGTTCTAATTTCTCTTTAACTTTAGCACATAATGATAAAAAGGTATTAATAATAGATTTAGATTCTAGAAAGCCTAGAGTTCATTCTGTATTTGGTGTAGAGAAAGGTAATGGTATTGTAGAATATTTATCTGGTAATATTACTAAAGAAGAATTAATTAAGCATACAGATAAGAATGTAGATATAGTAACATCAGGAGCTTCAGTAACTAACCCTGTTACATTACTTGAATCTAAGAAGCTAGCTGAGCTAATTAATGAATTAAAAGAAGAATATGATTATATTGCTATAGATACACCACCACTTACAGCATGTAGTGATGCTGCAATAATAGCTAAGCTATCAGATGGTGTTGTATATAATGTAGCAATTAATCAAGCAAAGAAAAAGGAAGTAAAATCATCTATAAAGCAATTAATAGATGCAGATGCTAATATTATTGGTATTAATGTTACAAAAGCAAATATTAAAGATAGTGGTTATTATTACTATTATTCTGATGATAAGAAGTAAGACTGAAAGCACTCATTTGAGTGCGTTTATTTGTTTTATAGTAATACTAGAGTAAGTGTTGGAGCATTTAATTTGTTAAATGTGGGTAATAAAGTGGGTGATAAGTGGGTAATAAAATTTTGAATGTTTTTGAAAAAAGTATGATAAAGTATGACTGGAGAAATTGCACTTTATAATTTTGTTAAGGTGCAAAAAATGCACTTTTGTATTGAAATGAAAGTGCAAAATTTATTAAATAGCTAGAGAAGGAGGTATGTTGCTTCATAGTAATTGTTGATATTCGCCAATCTTTCGGATTATCCTAATATTGTTATGTTATTATGGTAGAATTCCACTAGGTGCGATGCTTGCTACTGGCTACTTTTTAAGAGCTACTTCATATATAGATAGCTCCGCAGGGAGCTTTCTTTAATTCATATTAAATTACTAGGACAAATTATTTAAATTAATAATAAAAATAAAGCTTTTAATAATTTTTTCTACATTTTTTCAATTCTCTTAATTATTTATAATATTTGTAAATTTTTAAGTTTTCATTAACAATATACCGATTTTTATGTTAATTTTGTATAAAAAATGAGAAAAAAACAGCTTTTAGGTGCATTATTTAAAACATTTGTTTGTAAAGAATATACATTTGTTATATAATAACAATGTCTTATTTTATAATTTTCATACTTTGGGTATAATATTTTTAATTATAAAATAAACATAATTATATAGCTTAATATATTACTGTAAACGTCTATATTATTGCAATATTTAGGTTTAATGTTATAATTGAGCTATAATATATATATATATATTCGCTTCTTTTAGGAGGGAATCACTTGGTGATTAGTGTATTATGACAGATATGCATACTCATATCCTATATGGGGTAGATGATGGAGCTGATTCAAGAGAAATATCTAATTATCTCTTAACTCAAGCAAGACAAAATGGAATAGAAAGAATTGTTTTAACTCCTCATCAAAATGAAGAGTTAAAAAGAAGTGAGGAGCTTAAAGAAAGATTTAAGATCTTTAAGGAAGAATTTAAAGATTTTAATATTGACTTCTATCTAGGCTCTGAGATTTATTATTATGATTCTATGATTAAAGATCTTGATAATAAAGAACTTCTTACAATTAATGATACTAAATATATTTTAGTTGAATTCTCAACAAGAATGGAAACTGATATAGCAAGTATCATATATGACCTAATTGTTAGAGGCTATAAGCCAATTGTTGCTCATATAGAAAGATATCATTACCTAGAATTAAAGGATTATGATGATATTAAAAAGAATGGTGCATTAATCCAGGTTAATTCTAAAAGCTTTTTAAATAAAGCATATAAGAAGCAATTAAAATATTTATTAAAGAATAAATTAATTGATTTTATCTCATCTGATTGTCATAATAAGACAAGAGATTTAGATTTTACTGATTGTAAAAAGCTAATCAGTAAAAAATATAAGGATCAATATGATAAATTATTTAATGAAATCCCAGAGTTCATTAAATAAGGGGAGACATTATGGGAAAGTATTTTGGTACAGATGGTTTTAGAGGAGAAGTTAATAAAAAATTAAATGCCACACAAGCATATAAAATTGGCGAATTCCTTGGAAGCTATTTTGTATCTAAGGGAAATAAAAAGTTTGTTATAGGTAGAGATACAAGAATATCTGGTTCAATGCTTGAATCTGCCATAGCTGCAGGTATTAATTCAACTGGTGGTATTACATATATCCTAGGTGTTACAACAACACCTTCAGTAGCATACCTTTCAAAAACTAAAGGATTTGCCTGTGGTATAATGATTTCTGCATCTCATAATCCATTTTATGATAATGGAATTAAGCTAATTAATTCAAATGGAGAAAAGATGGAAGAATCTATCATTGAATTAATTGAAGAATATATGGACTCTAAATCTAGTATTATAACTAAATCAGGTGCTGATTTAGGCTATAGTATAGATTACAAAGAAGGTAAGAAAGATTATATTAATCATTTAATTAGCTTAGGTGTTAATTTAAAGGGATTAAATATAGGACTTGATTTAGCTAATGGCTCAGCTACAGCAGCTGCAAAGGAAGTATTTGATGCATTAGAGGCAAATACTACAATTATTAATTCAAATCCTGATGGATTAAATATTAATACTAATTGTGGTTCAACACATATCGAAGGCTTAGCTAAATTAGTTAAAGAAAAAAGATTAGATTGTGGATTTGCGTATGACGGTGATGCTGATAGATGCTTAATGGTAGATGAATATGGTAATATCCTATCAGGTGACCATATAATGTATATTTATGCAAATTACCTAAAATCTAAAAATGAATTAGAAAATAATACAGTAGTAACTACAGTTATGTCAAACTTTGGTTTATATAAAGCATTAGATGAAAAGAATATAAACTATGCTAAAACTAAGGTTGGAGATAAATATGTATATGAATATATGAAAGAAAATAATTGTGTGATTGGTGGCGAACAATCAGGACATATTATTTTCATAAAGAATGCATCTACAGGTGATGGTATATTAACATCACTTAAAATGCTAGAGGTTATGGTTAATACCAATAAAAAGCTAAGTGAGCTTGTTGAAGGTTTAGATATATATCCTCAGGTATTAATAAATATTAAAGTAACTGATAAAGCTAAGGCTCAAAAAGATCCTAAGGTAGTTGAAGCAGTTAAAGCTGTAGAAAATGAACTTGGAGATAGTGGAAGAATCTTAGTTAGAGAATCAGGTACAGAGCCATTAGTTAGAGTAATGGTCGAAGCAAAGAGTCAAGCTGAATGTGAAAAGCTTGCGAGAAGAGTTATAAATGTTATTAAAGAACAAGGATATGAAGCTTAGTTCTTAAAAAATATATTAGTCGGGAGGAATCTAATATGTGTGGAATAGTTGGATATGTTGGAGAAGATGACGCAACTCCAATCCTGTTACACGGATTACAAAAATTAGAATATCGTGGTTATGATTCTGCAGGAATTGCTGTAAGAAATCATAATGCAGATACAGTAGTTGTGAAAGCTGAAGGTAAAATAGTAAATCTTATTAACAAGATAGAAGGCATGAATCTTATGGGTTCAGCAGGTTTGGGTCACAGCCGCTGGAGCACACATGGTGCTGTTTATTATAGTTTAAGTGAGTCATACATATCCTAACACAAATATATTTTAAAACATTATATATAAAAAAACATTCAACTGATAAAAAGAAATAACTGCTAGTCATACTTTTGACTAGTTTAATCATATATACCATAAATAGGGGAGGTGGTCCTATGTGTGGAATAGTTGGATACGTTGGTGAAGACGACGCTACTCCTATACTACTTCATGGACTACAAAAACTAGAGTACCGTGGCTACGATTCAGCAGGTATTGCTGTAAGAGACCATGACTCTAAAACCGTAGTTATAAAAACTGAAGGTAAAATAGTTAACTTAATAAATAGATTAAAAGATGTCACAGTTCATGGGACGTCTGGATTGGGCCACTCAAGATGGTCAACACATGGTCGCCCATCAGAAATAAATGCCCATCCACATTACAGTGATGACTATAATATCATTGGTGTACATAATGGTATTATAGAAAATTATCAAGAATTAAAAGATAAATTATTAAGACATGGTTATAGTTTCTATTCTGAAACTGATACAGAAGTTTTAATAAAGCTTGTTGATTATTATTGTAAGAAGTATAAATTAGGACCTATCGATGCCATTAACAAAACAATGGTTAGAGCTAGAGGATCATATGCATTAGCTATAATGTGTAAGAATCATCCAGATCAAGTTTGGTTCGCTAAAAAAGGTTCACCACTTGTTGTGGCTAAATCAGATAAAGGATGCTTCCTAGCATCTGATGTACCTGCAATTTTAAATTATGCTAATCAAGTATATTATGTGGATGATTTAGAATGTGGTGTAATAACTAAAGATGATGTTAAATTTTATGACCTTAATGGTGATGACATAACATCTAAAAAAGAGTTAAAAACAATTGATTGGAAGGCTGACGCTGCAGACAAAGGAAAATATCCTTATTATATGACAAAGGAAATGGCTGAACAACCATTAGTAGTTAAAGATACAATCGATGCATATGTTAAAGATGATTGTGATAGAATTGATTTTGAACAATGTGGTTTAACAATGGATTATTTGCGTAGCTTAGATGCAATCTATATCTATGCTTGTGGCTCAGCATATCATGCTGGTATGGTTGGCCAATATCTAATTGAAAATCTAACAGGAATAAATGCAAGAGTTGAACTTGCATCAGAATTTAAATATAGAGACTATAGAATAAGACCTAATGCATTAGCTATTTTTATATCACAATCAGGTGAAACTAAAGATACACATGAAGCATTATTAAAATGTAAAGTATTAGGTATTAAGACTTTAGCAGTATGTAATGTTAAAGGTTCAACTTTAACAAGAGATGCTGATTATACTATTTATACATATGCAGGACCTGAAATTGCAGTTGCAACTACTAAAGCTTATTCATGTCAATTAATTATCATGTATCTTTTAGCAATTAAGATTGCATGTGTTAAAGGTACAGTTAATCATCAAACACTTAAAGGATATATAAATGAAATAAAAACAATACCTAATAAGATTCAGCAAATAATTGATAAAAGAGCTGATATACAGCATCTATCTGCAAGATTTGCAGTAAAGCATGATGTATTCTTTATTGGACGTGGTATTGATTATGCACTATGTATGGAAGGTTCTTTAAAGTTTAAAGAAATAACATATATACATAGTGAAGCCTACGCAGCTGGTGAATTAAAGCATGGACCAATATCATTAATTCAAGAGGGTGTAGCAGTAGTAGCAGTAGCTACTCAGCCAGACTTACTTGAAAAATCAATATCTAATATGGTCGAAGTAAAATCTAGAGCTGGTTCAGTTGTGGCTTTAACAACTGAAGATAATGAGATGGAAAAGAATTCTAAATATCAAATTTATGTTCCATCAATTTCTCATTTATTTACACCATCTCTAACAATTATACCTTTACAGTTACTTGCATATTATACTAGTCTTGGTAAAGGTATAGATCCTGATAAGCCAAAGAATTTGGCAAAGAGTGTTACAGTAGAATAAAAATTATTTAATTAAAATATGGAGTTTTATATGGGTAAATTAAATCTAAGGAGAATATCATTAGCTTTAGTTGATTTAATTATATTCTTTGCAATATATTTTGTTTCAGCAGTTATAACTAATGGATTTGATTTCAATTTACAACTTGATAAATGGGTATGGCTAATACTACCAATAACTTTAGTATTAAAGATATTGTTCTTTATCTTTGCCGGTGCATACAATAGATTGTATAGATATAGAGGTAGAAGAGATTTATTATATCTAATCATATTAGATGCAATTTCTAATTTTATTATTATATTTGTATTTGCAATAATAAGAATTTGGAATGGATGGAATCCTTTAAAGCTTCGTAATCTAGTAGTCGCATTCATGATAGAAATATTATATTTATTATTATCTAGAATGTTTGTTGCATACGCTATTGAATTAATTAACAGAAAAGAAAAATTTGAAAATTTTGATGTTTTGAAAAGAACTGTAATAATTGGTGCTGGTTCAGCTGGACAAACAATATTTAATGAAATACTTCATAACAATAAACAAGGTTATGAGGTTGTAGGATTTGTTGATGATGATCCAAGTAAAATTGGAATGGTATATTGTGGAAAGAAAATATATGGTCCAGTAAAAAACATCAATGAAATAAAAGCTAAATTAAATGCTTCAGTTGTAATTATTGCAATTCCTTCAGCTGGAGATGAAAGATTAAAAGCTATATCAAAATTGATTGATTATAAGAATACTGAAGTATTAATAATGCCTGAAATATCAAAAATATTATCTGGTGAATTAACTCCAACATTAAAAAAATTATCTATTGAAGATTTACTAGGTAGAAAACCTATTACGTTAGATAATAAAGAAGTTAAGGAATTTTATCAAAATAAAGTAGTGCTTGTTACTGGTGGCGGAGGTTCAATTGGTTCTGAAATAGCTAGACAAGTTGCTTCATTTAAGCCTAAAAAACTTGTAATATTAGATATTTATGAAAACTGTGCATATGATATCCAACAAGAATTAAAAATGAAATATGGATCAAATTTAAATCTTCAGGTTGAAATAGTATCTATTACTAATAGACCAGCAATGGATAGAGTATTTGCACAGCATAAACCAAACATTGTAATTATGGCTGCAGCTCATAAGCACGTTCCATTAATGGAACATAATGTAATTGAAGCAGTAGAAAACAATGTATTTGGTACTTTAAATACAGTAGAGCTAGCTGAGAAATATAATGTTGATAGAGTTCATATGGTATCAACAGATAAAGCTGTTAATCCAACATCTATTATGGGTGCAACTAAACGTATATGTGAAATGATTGTTCAAGCACATTCAACAATCAAACAACATACTACATTTAGTATTACTAGATTTGGTAATGTATTAGGTTCTGCAGGTTCTGTTATTCCACTTTTTAGAAGACAAATAGAGAATGGTGGACCAATAACAGTAACTGATTTTAGAATAATAAGATACTTTATGACTATTCCTGAAGCATCTCAATTAGTATTAACATCTTCATCTATGGCAAAGAACGGTGAATTATTTGTCTTAGATATGGGAAGTCCAGTTAAGATTTATGATTTAGCTTGTAATATGGTTAAATTATCAGGTTTAGAATTAGGTAAGGACATTGAAATTATAGAGACTGGTTTAAGACCTGGTGAAAAGCTTTACGAAGAATTACTTGTAAAGACAGAAGAATTAGATAAAACAGATAATGAATTAATCTTTATTGAAAGAGATAAGCCATTATCATTAGATGAAATAAAGAATAAATTAGATAAATTAAATGAAGGTATTATAAAAGGTGATGATTTAAATATGAAAGAAATAGTTAAATCAGTAGTACCTACATTTATAGAAAAAGAAAAAGCTAATAAAGACTTTGATGGTAAAGAAGTAAAATAGACTTTTACTTCTTTAATGTTTTTATAAAGAAAGAAGGATTAATTATGTTTAAAAGAAAAGATATTAAACCTTTTGAAAAGAAAATATGGTTAGCATCTCCTACAATGCATGGTGATGAATTAAAATGGATGACTGATGCATATAATAAAAACTGGATGACTACAGCAGGGGAAAATGTTAATGAATTAGAAAAAATAGCTGCCGAAAAGGCTGAAATGAAATATGCTGTTGCATTATGCAATTGTACATCAGCTTTACATTTATGTTGTAAATTTGCAGGAGAAAGATTATATGGTAAACCTCAAATCTCTCATGGTGCATTAGAAGGTAAAAGAGTGTTCTGCTCTGATATGACATTTGATGCAACATTAAATCCTGTAGTTTATGAAGGTGGTATTCCAGTATTTATTGATACTGAAGTATCATCTTGGAATATGGATCCAATTGCTTTAGAAAAAGCATTTGAGTTGTATCCAGATACTAAACTTGTTGTATGTGCTGAATTATATGGTTTCCCAGGAAGAATAGATATTATTAAAGATATTTGTGAAAAACATGGTGCGCTTTTAATTGAAGATGCTGCAGAAGCTATGGGAGCAACTTTAAATGGTCGTCAATGTGGTTCATTTGGAGATTATTCAGCTATTTCATATAATGGTAATAAAATCATTACAGGTTCATCTGGTGGCTGTTTATTAACAAATGATTTAGAAGTAGCAAATAAAGCTCGTAAGTGGTCAACACAAGCTAGAGAAGCAGCTCCTTGGTATCAGCATGAAGAAGTAGGATATAATTATCGTATTTCAAATGTTGTTGCAGGTGTAGCAAGAGGGCAATATCCTTATCTTGAAGAACATATTGCTCAAAAGAAAGCAATTTATGAAAGATATAAGGAAGGATTAAAAGGCCTTCCTATTAAAATGAATCCAATCGTAGAAAACATAGTACCTAACTATTGGTTAAGTGCTTGTATTATAGATGAAGAATATATGTGTAAGCAGGTTAGAGATGATTCTAAAGCTTTATATATTCCAGAGACTGGTAAAACGTGTCCTACTGAAATATTAGAAGCGATAGCATCTATTAATGCAGAAGGTAGACCAATATGGAAACCAATGCATATGCAACCAATGTATAGACTTCATGAATTTATTACAAAAGATGGTTCAGGTAGAGCTAGAACAAACGCATATATTAAAGGTGGAGTTTTAGATGTCGGGGCAGATATCTTCGAAAGAGGTTTATGTTTACCATCAGACAATAAAATGACACCTGAAGAACAAGATGTGATTATAGAAGTAATTAGGAGATGTTTTGAATAATTATGGAATGGTTATATACAACATGGTATGGAATATTAATAATTTGTCTATTGGCATTAGCAGTACTATTAATCTTAAGTACATTGTTGTATAGACAATTCTTCAAAAGATTTTATGACATCGTATTATCATTATTAGCAATTATTGTTTTATCTCCAATATTTATAATTCTTATAATTGTAGGTGCAATAGTGATGAAAGGTAATCCTTTCTTTACTCAATTGAGACCTGGTAAGAAAGATAAAAATGGTAAGGAAAAGATATTTAAATTAATTAAATTTAGAACAATGACAAATGCAAAAGATAAAGATGGTAATTTATTACCTGATGAAAAGAGATTAGTTAAGTATGGTAAATTCTTAAGATCTACTTCATTAGATGAATTACCTGAATTATTTAATATATTTATTGGTACTATGACAATTATTGGTCCAAGACCTCAACTTGTTCGTGATATGGTATTTATGACACCTGAACAAAGAAATAGGCATAATGTTAAACCAGGATTAAGCGGATTGGCTCAATGTAATGGTAGAAATGAAATGTCATGGGAAAAGAAATTTGAATATGATCTTAAATATATTGAAAACATAGGATTATGGTTTGATGTTGGAATTATATTTAAGACTATATTTAAAGTGTTTAAAAGAGAAGGAATCACTGATGGAGAAATGGCTACTGCTATGGATTATGGAGATTATCTTCTTGAAAATGGTTTAATATCTAAAGATGATTATAGTATAAAACAAAATGAAGCTAAAAAAGTTTTGAACGAGGTGAAATAATAATGAATGAGTTAGTGTCTATAATAATGCCATCATATAATACTGAAAAATTTATTGTAGATACAATCAATTCAGTATTAAACCAAACTTATAAAAATTGGGAATTAATTATTGTTGATGATTGCTCAACGGATAACACAATGAACGTTCTTAAACAGTTTAAAGATAATAGAATTATCATATATCAAAATGATAATAATAGTGGTGCTGCTATAAGTAGAAATAAAGCACTTAGAGAAGCTAAAGGAAAATGGATTTCTTTTTTAGATTCTGATGATTTGTGGTGTCCAGAAAAATTAGAAAAACAAATTAGATTTATGGAAGATAATGATTATCATTTTTCATATACTAATTATGAAGAAATCGATGAAGAGTCAAAAACATTAAACAGGTTGATTACGGGGCCAAAGAAAATTACAAAAAGAAAAATGTATAATTATTGTTGGCCAGGGTGTTTAACGGTGATGTATGACGCTGAAAAAATTGGTTTACTTCAAATCAAAGATATAAAGAAAAATAATGATTATGCTATGTGGCTTCAAGTATGTAAAAAAGAAAAATGTTATTTGTTGAATGAATGTTTAGCTAAATATAGAAAAGGTAGAATTGGATCAATTAGTAATCATAGCATTAAAAAGTTAATTAAATGGCATTATAAATTATTTAGATATGCTGATAATCGTAATGTTATTGTATCTATTTGGTTTACAATGTGGAATTTGTTTTATGGCTTTATTAAAAAAATAAAATATGTAAAATCTTACAAATTATAGTTACAAGGTATTATTTTGAAATTTGGGTATTATAGGAGGTATTATGAAAGAAATAATTAATGTAATTTTTATTGCAGTTGTTTATAAGAATGTTGATGATTTAAGAAAATTTTTAAGTGATTTAAATATTAATTATTCTTATAAAGTAGTAATAGTTGATAATTATTACTCTGATGAAATCTCCTCAGATATAAAAAAAATAGCTAGTGATTTTGCGTGTGATTATATTCCAAATGATAATACTGGTTATGGTGCTGGTAATAATGTTGGAATAAACTATGCAAGTAAATGCTATGAATTTCAGTACTTGGTTGTATGTAATACAGATATTCTTATTAATAAATTTAATTTAGACGAATTTAATTATAATGATTGTTGTGTAATTGCCCCTATGATTGAGAATAAAAACGGAAAGCTTCAAAATCCATATTGGGCAAAAAAAAAGAAATTTTCAGAGTTTTTAATGTATAAAGGATGCAAAAGAAAAAATATATTTTTGTTATATTTGGGAATTCTTAATTTTAAAATATCAAGATACTTATTTATGTTATTTTTTTCTTTGTCGAAAAAAACAAAAAAAAATGTATATGCATCACATGGGTCTTTTGTTATTTTTACAAAAAAAACTATAGATATTATAAAGAAACCTTATGATGAAAAAATGTTTTTATTTGCAGAAGAAGCTTATTTGGCTCACTATTTAGAAGGATTTAATATAAACACATATATTACAAAAAATGTATCTGTCTTACATTTTGAAGATGGGACAATGAGTGTTTCTTCAATAAATGAAAGTAAAGAATTGCGTAAATCTATAATTTATTACTACGAAAAAATAGTTAAAAGAAAGGTGAATAAAAAATGATTGCTTTGCCCATAAGTATAATAATAGTTATTATTTTTCTTAATAAGAAAATATTATCAACTAAATATCAATTGTTTAATCCAATTACTATTTGTATGCTAATATGGTTATTTGCTTTTATTTGCCACTCTTTATATTTTAGTGTTGAAGATTATACATTGTATAGTTATTTAATGATTTCGTCTGGATTGTTATTTTTGTCTTTTGGATTTTGGATTTCTTTTTTATTTAAGAATAATCGTAAATCCAATTCTATAAACAATAATATTGAAAGACAACATATTACTAATTATAATATGAAATTTATCTGTATAATAGTTGTTCTATTGCTGATTATAGAAATAATTAGAGTTTTGTTATATTATAATTACGTAATTAAAGAATTAGCTGGTTCTTTTGATTTCTTTTTTAAAAATGAAACTGAAGTTAGAAATAGATATTTATATGGTTCGCCTTCTTTATTATATTCAATACTAGAGTTCGTGATGAATATTAATATTATGGTTGGTTATATATTCTTGGGTATTTATGTGGTAAAAAAAGGAAAATTTCGATTTGCTTTTTTATTATTATGTATAGTTCTTGAATTATTTAGTGCAATTTTAACTATGTCTAAGTTATCATTTATTATGTTTATTATTGTTTTATTGGTAACTATTTTTTCTTTACATTCTACAAGAAAAAGTCAAAAAAGATTGTTTTACATTCTTACGCCAATTGTTATTTTGGGCATTTATATATTTTTGATGATTATTGGTAATCTTAGAAATTATGAGACGATATATGATGATGGACTTAGAAATATAGTTGTTGATAAGATGATTATATATTTTTGTGGTGGCATTGAATCTTTTGGTAAATTTGTTAGTTCTAATAATTCTCCGATGGATTTTGGAACTCATACATTTGTTTTTTTAGTTAGAATCTTTACAAGATTAGGTCTATATGATGGAAAAGAACTAGTTATGCATGGACAAGATTTTATAGCAATTGGTGATTCTCAAACTAATGTTTATACAATGTTTAGGGCCTTTTATTTAGATTTTTCATTCATTGGATGCTTACTAATTCCTTTTTTAATTGGAATTATAATTGGTTTTTTATATGAAAAAGAATATAAGTCTATTTCGATGTTAATTGTTAATTCTTGGCTTAGTGCCACTCTTGCAATGGGTTTTTTTACGTATCTGTGGTCTTACTCTATATACATTTTAGTAATATTTTATGGTTTTTTTGTTAATTTCTTATTAAAAAAGTATGTTTATTTGGAGGCGACAAAGTGAAAATTCCTGCTTTAATTGTTACCTATTATCCATCAAATAAAACTATATTAAATGTTTGTGAATTAAGTAAAAATAATTTGGTCCCAGTTATTTTGATAGTGGATAATACTGGTGAAGATAATGAAGTTTTAGATGAACTCGCAAAGATACGAAAGGTTAAAATAATAAAAAATGAAAAGAATATGGGAATTGCCTATGCGCAAAATGTAGGTATAAAATACTTGATTAATGAAAGTTATTCTTTTGTTATTACATATGATCAAGATTCTGTCATTGTTGATAATCCAATTCAATTATTTTCTGATTATATTGATTCTAATGATATGGGTAGAATCGGAATAATAACATCTAACTACATAGATAAGAGAATTAATAAAGTTGAATATGACATCAAAACTCCTATTTTAACTGATGTAGTTATAAGTTCCGGCTCAGTGATTAATATTAAATCTTTTGTTGATGTTGGTGGTATGAAAGAGTATTATTTTATGGACCAAGTTGATAATGAATATTGCTATAGATTGGTTAATAAAAATTATGATATTTTAGTTTTACCTTTTATCGGAATGTGTCATGAATTAGGAAATATAAAAATGATTAACATTTTGGGATTTAAGTTTTACACTTATAATCAAAATCCTATGAGAACATATTATAGAACAAGAAATAGTATTTATTTTAAAAGCGAATATAAAGATAATCTATTAAAGAAGAAAATTAGTAGGCAATTGCGAATTGATTTTATTAAATTGTTTTTTGAAAAATCTACTTTTAAAAAAATTAAAATGTTTTTAAAAGGAAAAAAAGATGGAAAAAAATGGAAAAAAATAAATAAAAACAATCTAATTCTCTTTAATTAAATGGTATTATCAAATTGTATTAGAATTGAGATGATAATATGAATGAAAATAATACAAATATAGATGATGGTAATAATGAACTATTATCAAATGATAAAAAAGTTATAACAACAAAAGAAAAATCTATAGGGATTAACTCATTTTTTTATTTAATCTATACTGCATTAAATATGGTTTTTCCTTTGATTACTGGAATATATGTTACTAGAGTATTATTACCTTCTAATATTGGTCAAGTAGAAACTGCTTTTAATTTAGTTCAATACTTTGTGATTTTGTCATTTTTAGGTATTCCGACATATGGCTTGCGTGAAATAGCGAAGTATAGGAATGATAAAATAGAATTAAATCGAATTTATTCAGAACTTAGAATAATTAATAACATTTCTACTGCTATATGTTTATTATTGTATATTTTACTTATTTTCATTGTTCCGGTTTATAGAGAAAACTATTTTGTTTTTTTGATTGTTGGAATTTTAATATTTTTGAATTTTTTTAATAATGGTTGGCTTTTTGAAGGTTTAGAAGAGTTTGGGTACATTTCTCTTAGAAATATTTTGTTTAAAATATTATCATTTGTTTTGTTGGTTATATTTGTGAAAGATAATGACGATTATTATATTTATGCATTTATACTTACTTTTGGTACAGCAGGTAATTATTTGTTAAATATTTTTCATTCTAGAAAATATGTTAAATTCACTTTTAAAGATTTAAATATTAAAAGACATCTTAAATCAATAATGTTTTTAGTATTTGTGAATTTGGCAATAGAAATATATATGCTTGTAGATGTTACAATGCTAAGCTTTATGTGTGATAAAGAGGTTGTTGCATATTATACATATGGAATGAAAGTTTATAGAATACTTATCCAGTTGTTAAATACTTTTACAATGGTATTAGTGCCTAGAATTGCTTTATATTATAAGGAAAATAGATTGAAAGATATGAACAATTTATTGTCAAATACGTTAATAATTTTGACGATGTTTTCTTTGCCGATTATTGTAGGTGTTTTGTTTACTTCAGATTATTTGATTCCCTTAGTATATGGTCAAAGTTATGTGAGATCTGTATTAGTTCTCAAAATTATGTGTTTTATATGTGTAATATCACCTATAGGCTATTTGTTAGGCTCTAGAATTTTGTTGATCACTGGTAATGAATCTAAAATGGTATATGCTGTTGGAAGTGGTGCAATTGCAAATATTATATTAAATAGTGTTTTAATATATTTTTTTGATGAAGTAGGAGCTGCTACCGCATCTCTTATTAGTGAAATTATTGTTATGGTAATATATTTGATTTTAGGAAAGAAATACTTTAAAATTGACAATATTATTAGTTCTATAATTAAAATATTATTATCTCTTTTGGTAATGACAGCTTTTTGTTTTGCAATAAATGGTTTTATTAATGATGTAATGATAAAAACTATTATTCAAATTGCTGGTTCAATCATTTTATATTTTTCATCTTTATTATTGATGAAAGAAAAAATATGTACTGTTTTTTTAAAAAAGTTTCTAAGGAGAATTGGTTTATGAGTAAAGAGTTAACATTAAGTGAAATTCAAAAATGTAGTTTGGATGTCCTTTTAGAGTTTAAAAAAATTTGTGATGAGAATAACTTTAAATTTTATTTAACTTATGGAACTTTAATAGGTGCAGCTAGACATTCTGGTTTTATTCCTTGGGATGATGATATAGATGTATGGATGCCAAGGCGTGATTATGAATTATTTTTAAATTATTGTCATGAACATTTTAAACAACTAGGAAATTATAGATTATTTCATTTTTCTAACACCAATAATTATCCATATTGTATTGCTCGCTTTTCTGATACGAATTTTTATACTGAATATAAAGGTGTTAAAAATTATGGTTTAGGAAGTTTTATTGATTTATATCCTCTTGATGCTATTGATGAGAATGATAAAAGATTTTATTTTAAGCAAAAAAGAATGATAAAAAAAGCGCATTCTATGTCCTCAAGTTATCAAAAAGGTATAAAAGGAATAGTTTTAAAACTATATTATTGTACATTTTTATTTTTTTCATTCTCTTTTACAAGAAAAAATTATTTGAAAAGAATTGATAAAAGAGCACAAAAATTTAATGATAATGATAACGTTGAAACTGTTGCTGTTTCAACTTGGGAAATTAATCGTATTTTATTAAAAAATGATATTGTTTCTATTGATGAAAAAAAACTTTTTTTTGAAGGATATGAGATGCCTGTGCCAAGAGAGTATGATAAAGTATTAAATCAACTTTATGGTGATTATATGAAATTGCCTCCAGAAGAAGAACGTATAAATCATCATTTTTATAAGATGTATAAAAAATAATTTTGGAGTTTAAATATATGAATGGCGATATCAAATTACTAGATCAAAAATGTACAGGTTGTGCAGCATGTTATAATGTATGTCCTAAAAATGCAATAACAATGCAATATGATAAAGATAAATTTAAATATCCAGTTATTGATTCTACAAAATGCATTAATTGTCATTTGTGTAAAAAAGTTTGTCCAATTGATAAGAACGATTTATTTAATGAAGAAGATCAAAAGGTTTTTGGTGGATACAATAAGGACGTAGAAATATTAAAACAAAGTACTAGTGGTGGCGCATTTAGTGCTATTGTTGATACATTTTGTGATGAAAATTATGTTATATTTGGAGTTGTATCAAATGGGATATATTCATATCATGATTTTATAATCGATAAAAATGAATTATCCAAATTTCGTCAATCAAAATATGTACAAAGCGATGTTGGTGATTCTTATAAAAAAGCTAAAGAATTCTTGAAACAAGGTAAGAAAGTTTTGTTTAGTGGGACTCCATGCCAAATTGCTGGTTTGAAATCTTTTTTAAATAAAGAGTATAACAATTTGCTTCTGGTTGAAGTAATATGTGAAGGTGTTCCGTCACCATTATATGCTGAAAAGTATTCAAGTTATATTTGTAATAAAAAGAAAAAAGATTTAGACAATCTTGAGTATAGATTTAAAGATACAAAAAAATGGGATTTTGAAGTTATGAAATTTAACTTTAAAGATGGGACTTCTTATAAGTTAGATAGATGGTTTAATCCTTTTTGGAATATTTGGTTAAAGCACTTAATGTCAAGACCATCTTGTTATGAATGCCAATTTGCAAGAAAAGAAAGAGTTGCAGATATAACACTAGGAGACCTTTGGGGTGTTCATTTATATTGTCCTGATTTATATAACAAAAATAGAGGTGCATCCGTTATTTTTGTGAATACTGAAAAAGGATTAAATGTAATAAAAAATAGTGATAAGTATTTATATTATCGTGAATTAGATATTTATGATGCCATAAGATATCAAGGTCCATTAAGAACCCATATCAAAGATAATCCTGATAAGATTGAATTTATGAATGACCTACATAATATGGAATATGAAGAATTAATAAAAAAATGGTATACAAAACCATCATTTAAATTATTGTATAGTAAATATGTATGGGGAAATAGACAAAAAATGTTTGTTTATAATTTGACTCATAAGAAAAAAGGTGAATAAAATGAAAAAGATAGGTATTGTTAGTTATAATATATATTGCAATTTTACAAATTATGGGTCAGCTTTACAAACATATGGAGTATATACTGCCTTAAATAAAATAAGCAAAGGAAGATGGGAAGCAGTTTTAGTAAATTATTGTCCTGATTGTTTAAAAGAATTAAATCCCTTAAATCCTATGAAAAACATGTGGGATAAAGATAATGAATCAAGAAAAATGTGTGAATTAAGTCTTCCAGCAATAAGAGAAAATTACAATAAATTTAATGATTTTTATAATAATTCATTTATTCAAACAAAGATAAAATATAATTCTTCTAATTTCGATGAAATTATTGATGAGAATATTGATAAATTTGTATGTGGGTCAGATACTATTTTCTGTATAGATGAGTTTGGATTTGATGATGGTTACTATGCAAATTATAATGTAATGAAGAATAATTCAATTTCTTACGCTGCTAGTTTTGGTGATGCTACTTTTTCAAAAAAAGGTGAGAAAGATATTCTTTATTCTAGATTAAGGAATTTTAAAGCTCTAGCTTTAAGAGAAAATAAGTTTATTAATGAAATAGAAGAAAAAATTAAAATTCCAGTTAAAAGAGTTATTGATCCGACATTATTATTAGATTCATCGGAATATGAGAAAATTATGTCTCCAAATATTTATAAGGATAGAAAATATATTTTATTATATGCAAGAAGATATAATCCTAAAATGGAAAAATATGCTGAAGATTTATCTAAGAAGACTGGATTTGAGATAATCGAAATAAGTTTAAGGGCAACAAACTCATCGAAACATAAAATGTTTTATGAGGCTGGTGTTGGGGAGTTTTTATCGTTAGTTAAAGATGCTCAATATGTAATAACTAATTCATTTCATGGAATAATTTTTAGTATCCAATTTAGGAAGGAATTTATTGGATTTTCTAGGGAACAATGCGGAAATAAAATAAAAGAATTATTAGATTTATTTGAAATTGGTGATAGGTTAATTGTAAATGGAGATGAATCATTTAAGCCTATTGATTACAATAAAGTACATAAGATTATTAATGATAAAAGAAATGAATCATTAGATTATTTTGAAAAAGAAGTAGAAATATTATTAAAGAAATAAGGTGTTATTATGCTTAATTTTACAGTAGGACCTGTAATGTCAAATGAAGAGATAAGAAAAATAGGTGGAGATCAAATACCATATTTTAGAACTCCTGAATTTTCTAAAATAATGCTAGATAATGAATTATTATTAAAGAAATTCTTTAAGGCAGATGATTCATCAAGAGTAGTATTTATGACAGGCTCAGGTACAGCATCTATGGATGCATCTGTGTTAAATTTATTTACAAAGGAAGATAAAATATTAGTAGTTAATGGTGGCTCATTTGGACATAGATTTTGTGAAATCTGTGACGTATATGAGCTTAATTATACTGAAATTAAATGTAGCTTAGGATATACTTTAACTAAAGAACAATTAATCCCTTTTGAGAATAAAGGATATACTGCATTTATTGTAAATCTAGATGAAACATCAACTGGTGTTTTATATGATATTGAATTAATATCAAAGTTCTGTAAAAGAAATAATTTATTCTTATTAGTAGATTCTATTTCTTCATTTTTATGTGATCCATTTAATATGAAAGAATTAGGAGTAAACTGTGTTATTACAGGAAGTCAAAAGGCATTAGCCCTAGCTCCTGGTATTTCACTTATTGTCCTAGATACAAAAGCTATTGAAAGAATAAATAATAATAAGCCTAAAACATATTATTTTAATTTAAAGGATTACCTAAAAAATGGTGAACGTGGTCAAACACCATTTACACCAGCAGTAGGTATTTTACTTCAATTAAATAAAAGATTACATATGATTGAAGATGAAGGTGGAATAGACGCAGAGGTTAATAGAGCTAAAGAAAATGCTAAATATTTTAGAGATTTAATAAAAGATTTACCATTTTACATAGCTTCAAATAGCTTATCAAATGCTGTAACACCACTAACACCTAAGGATAAAACAAAGAGTGCTTATAAATTATTTGAAATATTAAAGGATAATTATGGCATTTGGATTTGTCCTAATGGTGGAGAAATGAAAGATATAATATTTAGAGTTGGTCATATTGGAGATATTAAAAAGTCTGATTATGACAAGCTTGTTGATTCAATAAAGGATGTATTAAATAAAAATCTTTGGTAGGGAGGTTACTATGAAAAAGGTAATTACATATGGTACATATGATTGTTTACATTATGGACATATTAGATTATTAGAGCGTGCAAAAGCTTTAGGTGATTATCTAATTGTTGGTGTAACATCAGATGCTTACGATAAAGAGCGTGGAAAAATAAACGGTACTCAATCAGTATTAGAGCGTGTTGAAGCAGTAAGAAAAACAGGCTTAGCCGATTTAATAATAATAGAAGAATATGAAGGTCAAAAAATTGATGATATCATTAAATATGGTGTTGATATTTTTACTGTTGGTTCTGATTGGGTTGGTAAATTTGATTATCTAAATGACTATTGTAAGGTAGTATACCTAGATAGAACTGTAGGTGTATCTTCATCTGAAATTAGATCAGAATCTAAATCAATTAGAATTGGTATTGTAGGTGAATCTACATTAACATCTAAATTTAGACATGAATGTGATTTTGTTAATGGAGTAACTGTCTCAGGATTATGTTATGAAGACATTTTAGAAGATAAAAAAATAGCTAAAGATTTTTCATATGTAACCGATAATTATAATGACCTATTAGATAAATCAGATGCTATATATGTAGTATCACATCCATCAAAACATTATATTCATACTAAAGAAGCTCTTTTGAAAGGTAAACATGTAATATGTGAAGCTCCTATTGCTGAAACAATTGAAGAAATAGAAGAATTATTTAAAATAGCTGATGAAAAAAAACTTGTTTTAATGGATTCAATTAAAACAGCATATTCTTTGGCTTATCAAAGATTAATATTATTAATGAAAACAGGTAAAATTGGAGATATTGTATCTGTTGACGCAACATGTACATCACTTCGTAATTATGATTTATCTAATGAAGTTTTATTAAAAAAAAGATGGGGTTCATATAATGCATGGGGGCCAACTGCTTTACTTCCGGTATTTCAATTATTAGGTTGTAATTATAAGGAAACTAACGTGGTTACAAAAATAGGAAATGATAAAATTAATTTTGATATATTTACAAAGATTAGCTTTACATATGATAATGCAGTTGCTTCAATTAAAGTAGGCAATGGTGTGAAATCAGAAAGTGAATTAATAATAACTGGAACTAAAGGATATGCATATATTCCTGCACCTTGGTGGAAAACAGAATATTTTGAAATAAGACATGAAGATACAAGAGATATAAAAAAATTCTATTTCAAAATAGATGGTGAAGGTATTAGATATGAAATAGTTGCATTCTTAGATTTAATTTCTAATGGTGTAAAGAATTTATATATATCTAGAGAAATATCAAGGGGATTTGTTAAATTTCAAAATTATATTAAAAATTGTAATTATTCTAGGATATAGATTATATTTATTTGATGAATGGATATTATATGTTTCTAGTTTTGAATAAAAGATATTGATGTATGAATTAGTTAAAGATATCTAATTAAGTTATAATATATTATGAAAGAAGGAATAAGATATGAAAGGTATAATTTTAGCAGGTGGTAGTGGAACAAGATTATATCCACTAACAATGGTGACATCTAAACAATTATTACCAGTTTATGATAAACCAATGATTTATTATCCATTAAGTATATTAATGTTAGCTGGTATTAAAGATATATTAATTATCTCAACACCAGAGGATACTCCAAGAATGGAAGCATTATTAGGTAATGGTAATCATTTTGGATTAAATTTAGAATATAAGGTTCAACCATCACCAGATGGTTTAGCACAAGCATTCTTACTAGGTGAGGAATTCATTTGTGATGATGCTTGCTGTATGATTTTAGGTGATAATGTACTTTATGGAAATGGCTTAAAGGGTAACCTAAAAGAAGCAGTTAAAAATGCAGAGGCTGGTAAGGCAACTGTATTTGGATATTATGTACCAGATCCAGAAAGATTTGGTGTAGTAGAATTTGATTCAAAAGGTAAGGCAATCTCAATTGAAGAAAAGCCAAAGAACCCTAAATCAAATTATGCTGTAATTGGTTTATATTTCTATCCTAAGGGAGTAAGTGCAAAGGCACATGAAGTAAAGCCTTCAGCACGTGGTGAATTAGAAATTACTACATTAAATAATATGTATTTAGATGATAATAATTTAAATGTTATTACATTTGGACGTGGCCTAACATGGTTAGATGCAGGTACTCATGAGAGTTTAGCTGAGGCTACAGCCTTCGTTAAGATGATTGAAGAGCATCAAGGTTTAATGATTTCATGTCCTGAGGAAATTGCATTTGATAATGGATGGATTACTAAAGAAAAGTTATTAGAAATTGGTAAAACTATGGCAAAGAATACATATGGCCAACATCTAATTAATGTTGCAGAAGGTAAGGTACTAAAATAATGGCAAAGACATTTGGTAATTTCACTTTCAATGAAACTGAAATTGAAGGTGTATATATAATTGATGTAAAAAAATATGGAGATAACAGAGGCTACTTCATGGAAACATATAAGGAAGCTGATTTTAAGGCTGCAGGCTTAGATTATAATTTTGTTCAAGATAATCAATCTAAATCTAAGGCTGGTGTTTTAAGAGGCCTTCATTTCCAGAAGACTTTCCCTCAAGCAAAATTAGTTCGTTGCTTAGAAGGAGAAGTATTTGATGTTGCAGTTGATTTAAGAGCCGATTCTAAAACTTATGGTAAATGGGTTGGTGTTGTATTATCAGCTGAAAAGGGTAATCAGTTTATGATTCCAAGAGGCTTCGCTCATGGATTTGTAGTTTTAACTGAAACTGCGACATTTGCATATAAATGTGATGAATTATATCACCCAGAGGATGAGGGTGGTATTATGTGGAATGACCCTGAAATTGGTATTGAATGGCCATATAAGGGAGAAGTATTATTATCTGAAAAGGATAAGATACATCCTGCATTAAAGGATAGTAAGATTAAATTTTAGAGGTGAATAATTATGCCTAAAAATATGAAAATTCTTGTTACAGGAGTTAAAGGTCAATTAGGTTATGACTGTGTAAGAGAACTAACCGAAAGAGGCTATACAAATGTAAAGGGAATAGACATCGATGACTTAGATTTAACTAAGGAATTTGATGTAAAAAAATATATAAATGAATATAAACCAGATGTAGTTATGCATAATGCGGCATGGACAGCTGTTGATAAGGCAGAAGAGATGCCTGATAAAGTATATGAGGTAAATGCTTTAGCACCTAAATACATTGCCAAGGCTTGTAATTCTGTAGGCGCTAAAATGGTATACATATCTACAGATTATGTGTTTAATGGTTTAGGTGATAAACCATTTAACGTTAATGATCCTAAGGAAGGTTTATCAGTATATGGTAAAACTAAATCACAAGGTGAAGATTTTGTAACATCATCTACAGATAAATACTTTATAGTAAGAATATCTTGGGTATTTGGTAAGAATGGAAATAATTTTGTTAAGACTATGCTAAAGCTTGCCAATATGGGTAAAACAGAATTAAATGTTGTTGCTGACCAAATAGGTTCAGTGACATATACATATGATTTATCAAAATTATTATGTGATATGATTGAAACTGATAAATATGGAATATATCATGCAACTAATGAAGGATATATATCTTGGGCTGAATTTGCGAGAGAAATATTTAAACAAAAGGGTTTAAATGTAAAAGTAAATGATGTAACAACTCTAGAATATTTAAAATTAGTTCCTCAACAAGCAAAACGCCCATTAAATTCAAGAATGTCAAAGGATTCTTTAGACAAGGCAGGATTTAAGAGACTTCCTGATTGGAAAGATGCATTAAATAGATATTTAAAGGAATTGGAGGATTAATTTAATGGCAAAATTTTTAGTAACAGGTGGAGCTGGTTTCATTGGTGGAAACTTCTTACACATAATGATAAATAAATATCCTAATGATCAATATGTTTGTATTGATGCCTTAACTTATGCAGGTAATATGGAAACATTAGCTCCAATTATGGATAAGCCTAATTTTAAATTTGTACATGAAAATATTTGTAATAGAGAAGCAGTATTTAAATTATTTGAAGAAGAGAAATTTGATTATGTAATTAATTTCGCTGCTGAATCTCATGTAGATAGATCTATTGAAAATCCAAGAATTTTCTTAGAAACAAATATATTAGGTACACAAACATTAATGGATGCTTGTAGAAAATATGGAATTAAGAGATACCACCAGGTATCTACAGATGAAGTATATGGAGATCTACCTCTAGATAGACCAGATCTATTCTTTACAGAAAATACTCCAATTCATACATCAAGCCCATATAGTGCTTCTAAGGCTTCAGCTGATTTATTAGTACAAGCTTATCATAGAACATTTGGTTTACCTTGTACTATATCTAGATGTTCTAATAATTATGGTCCATATCATTTCCCTGAAAAGCTAATACCTTTAATGATTCAAAAGGCATTAAGAAATGAAAAATTACCAGTATATGGTAAGGGAGAAAATGTAAGAGACTGGTTATATGTAGGAGACCACTGTACAGCAATTGATTTAATTGTAAGAAATGGTAGAGATGGTGAAGTATACAATATCGGTGGACATAATGAAAGAACTAACCTACAAGTAGTTAAGACTATCCTAAAAGAATTAGGAAAGCCTGAAACATTAATTAATTATGTTACTGATAGACCTGGTCATGACTTAAGATACGCAATGGACCCAACAAAGATTGAAACAGAGTTAGGTTGGAAGCCTGAACATAACTTTGATACAGGTATTATCGCAACAATTAAATGGAATTTAGAAAACCAAGAATGGTTACGCCATGTAGAATCAGGCGAATACATGAATTGGTTAGATAAGAATTATAATAAGAGATAGTGAATCATAATATTTGGTTTATACGAGGAGTGATTAATATGAACATAGCAGTTGCTGGTACAGGATATGTAGGCTTATCACTTGCTGTATTATTAGCTCAACATAATCATGTTGTTGCTGTAGATGTAATAGAAGATAAGGTTAATAAAATAAATAATAGAATATCACCTATTCAAGATGATTATATTGAAAAATATTTAACTGAAAAGAAATTAGATTTAGTTGCTACATTAGATGGGGCAACTGCATATAAGAATGCTGAAATAGTAATTATTGCAGCACCTACAAATTATGATTCTAAATTAAATTTCTTTGATACTAAATATGTAGAGCAAGTAATAGAATTAGTATTATCTGTTAATCCTAATGCTATTATGATTATTAAATCTACAATACCAGTTGGATATACTGAATCAGTAAGAAAAAAATATAATACAAAGAATATTATATTCTCACCAGAATTCTTAAGAGAATCAAAAGCATTATATGATAATTTATATCCATCTAGAATTATTGTTGGATGTCCTAAAGATGATGAAAGAGTATTAGAATATGCTAATAAGTTTGCTAAGCTTTTACAAGAAGGCGCAATTAAAGAAGATATACCTACTTTAATTATGGAACCCACTGAAGCTGAAGCAGTTAAGTTATTTGCTAATACATATCTAGCATTAAGAGTAGCTTACTTTAATGAATTAGATACTTACGCAGAATCTAAAGGATTAAATACTAAAAATATAATAGATGGAGTATGCTTAGATCCAAGAATTGGTACACACTATAATAACCCATCATTTGGATATGGTGGATATTGTTTACCTAAAGATACAAAGCAACTAAAAGCTAACTTCCAAGATGTACCTGAAAATCTTATTTCAGCAATAGTAGAATCTAATAGAACAAGAAAAGATTTTATTGCTGAAGAAATATTAAAGATGGCAGGATACTATGGAGAAGATAATACTTTAGGTGATGGTGGTATACCAGGTAAGAGAGTAACTGTAGGTGTATATAGACTTACAATGAAAGCTAATAGTGATAACTTTAGACAATCATCAATTCAAGGTGTAATGAAGAGAATGAGGGCTAAAGGTGCTAATATAGTAATTTATGAGCCAACATTAAATGATGATTATTTCTTTGAAAACAAAGTAATACATGATTTTGAAGAATTTAAAAAGATATCTGATGTAATTGTGGCTAATAGATATGAACCACAATTAGATGAAGTAATAGATAAGGTATACACAAGAGATTTATTTAGAAGAGATTAATATTTTAATTAGATGTTTAGTCAGTTGTGTTTCAACTGGCTTTTTTTTATTATCAGCAACACCAAAACAGTGTAAAAATATATTGACAAAATAAAATCGATAAAATATAATCAAATTATAAACAACTAAAAGTTGTAAATGCAATAATTAATTGTTTAAGAAATATAAAAAAAATCTTTATATTATTCCAAATCAGTGTTTTTCGTACGTTCCTTGGACGAAACTCCTCCTTACAATTAGGATGTCAAGGTTCTACGAAGATATTTTATACCCATGACTCACTAATAACATATAAAACATTTTGTGAGTAACATTCCTATATCTTCCAGAACTAAAAGGAGGATATATGGAATATAACATCAATGGTTCAAAAATTAAGGTAACTAGAAGAGAAGACACTAAAGGTATATCAATTATAGAGGCAATAATTCATTCTTATGTAATTGATAAGAAAAGACCTAAAGAGGTGAAGAATAATGAATCCAAATCTAAAGAACAGAAATAATTGTGCTATCTATTGTAGACTATCAGTTGAAGATGGAGATTCTAGTGAATCTCAATCAATTAATAATCAAAAGAATATATTAACTAAATATGCATTAGATCATGGTTTCAATATATTTAATATATATGTAGATGATGGATTCTCAGGAACAAGCTTTAATAGACCAGCATTTAAACAAATGATAAATGACTGTGAACAAGGTCTAATAGATATAGTTATAACTAAGGATTTATCTAGACTTGGTAGAGACTACTTGGAATCAGGAAGATATATAGAAAGATATTTCCCTGATAATAATATTAGATATATTGCTGTAAACGATAATGTAGATACTCGCACAGATCAAAATACAGATATAATTCCATTTAAAAATATATTAAATGAATTTTATGCTAAAGATGTATCTAAAAAAATAAGGGCTACATTTAGATACCAAAGAGAAGCTGGTATTTATAAACAAACAGGTAGACCTATCTATGGTTATATAGATGATCCTAATAAAAATAGAAGAGTAATAAATCCTGAAACTGCTCCTGTAGTTGTTAAAATATTTAATTTATTTATTAATGGATATTCAATTAAAGGAATATGTGATTATTTGCAGATGAATAGAATATCATCTCCATTAGCCTATTGGGAAAAACATAAAAACAATATAGATAGACCAATGCCTTATATTTGGGGTGAAAGTACAGTTAGAAACATCTTAACTAACCCTGAATATTTAGGACATTATGTTAAAGGTAAAACAATTAAGAAATTTAAAACTAAAAAAGTAAAAATAGTACCACAAGAAGAAAGATTTATATTTAAAAATATATTTGATCCTATTATTACTGAAGAAGTATTTAATTTAGCTCAATCAATGTTTGTTGGTAATAAATTTAATAGTGGTATTACCAATCCCTATGCTGGATTAGTATTTTGTGGTGTATGTGGTTCAAGGCTTAGAATCCAACGCCATAAAAATAGTAATGGATATAAAGAAGAAAGATTAGTATGTGCTAATACTAAAGAAATAGGTAAAGGTACTATATTATTAAATGATTTAAATGAAGTAATTAGATTAGAATTATTATCTTTAAAAGATTTAGTATTATCTAAAAAAGAAGAATTCTTAAGCTTTGCAATAGAAAAACTAAAAACACTAGATTATGACACCCCAAATACTGAATATGAAGCTAGAATGATAACAATTAAACAAAGGATGGAAAATATAGATAATTATATTCAAAACTTACTTGAGGAATCAGTAAATCAATCACTTCCAGAAGAAACATACAATAACATTATGGATGATTACCTGATGCAAAAACGTAGCCTAGAGAATGAATATAAAAAATATAAATTATTAGATGATACTAAAAATGAAGGAACTGAAGAAGCTAACCTAATTAAATTTGTTGAAAGACTTGCTGATTTAGATGAAGAGAATTATTTATCACCAATAATTATTAGAAATTTAATATCAAAGATATTAATAACTACATTTAAACCTGCAAGTGGTTCTACATATAATAAAGAAATAATTATTTATTATAAATCATGTGATTCTATAATAAAAGAATTTATGAAGGAGAAGGATTGATATAATGCTTAGACTAAAAGATAGTGAAATAAAGGTAGGAATATATTGTAGATTATCAGTAGATGATGGTATAGCTGCATCTGACTCAGTATCAATCCAAAATCAAAAAAGCATTATTACAGACTTTGTTAATAAAAAAGGCTGGCATATCGAAAATTATTATATCGATGATGGATATAGTGGAACTAATTTCGATAGACCGGGCTTTAAAGAAATGATTTATGATATAGAAACAAGAAAAATAAATACAGTAATAACTAAAGATTTATCTAGACTTGGTAGAAACTATCTTAAGACTGGTTATTATATTGATACATTCTTTCCTGATAGAAATATTAGATATATTGCAATATCTGATAATATTGATACATATGAAAGAGAAGATGAATTCTTACCATTTAAAAATATCTTTAATGAAATGTATGCTAAAGACATATCTAAAAAGATAAGATTTACAATTGATAACCAAATGAAAAATGGTAAATCAATAAGAACATCTAATCCATTATATGGATATCAATATGATGATAAATCAAATAGAATTCCAAACCCTGAAACAGCTCCTATAGTAAAACTAATATTTGATTTATTCTTAGAAGGTAATAGCTTTGCTGAAATATCTAGAATATTAAAAGAAAAAGAAATAATGACACCACTATATTATAATTACCAAAAATATGGATATGGTCAAGGCTCAGGTAATAATGTATTTGACCATGATATTTATACTTGGAGTAGAAAGACAATAAGACAAATATTATTAAATGATGAATATTTAGGAATTTACAGAAGAGGTAAAACTAAAGGTCGATTTAAATCTAAAAAGAAAGAAGTAATAGATAAGGATGATCAATATATCTTTTATGATAAATACGAAGCTATTATTGATAAGGATACATATGATACAGCCCAAGAACAAATGGGTATCCTAAAAAGAAAAGGTGAAAATGGTTGTTATAATAGATATACAGGACTTGCATTTTGTGCTATATGTAATAGACCATTAATGCATAAGAAAGATACTAGAAAATATACTAAGGACTTTATAAGGCTAACATGCAGAACCCCTGGGTGTGGGCCAACTAGAGGTACAATCCTATATGAGGATTTAGATAAAGTTATAAAAAATGAAATAATGAAATTAAAATCAGTTATTTTAAAGCATAAGGATGAATTTTTAGAATTAGCTAAAAAGCTATCTTCTAAACATCAGGTTACTGATGAAAAGAAAATGCTAGTTGATGAAAAGAAGAGATTAGAAGATAGTATTACTAAAATCGATAGATATATTAAAAAAGCATATGAAGAAAAGATAGATGGCATGTTACCTGAATCTGTGTATCAGCCTATGATTAATAAATATAGTGCTGAAAGAAATGATGTGTTAGGTAGAATTAAAGCTATTAACGAAAAAATAGAAGAGCAGGATGAAGAAAATCCTAATTATTATGAAGACTCAGAAAATTTTATTAAAAAGATTGAATCTATTAATCAATTAAACTGTGTTGAGGCAGTTAATTTAAATTTATTAATAAGTCGTATTTATATATCTACTGATGGTAAAAAGAAAAGAAGAGAGAAAATGAATAAGGATATTACCATTGTATATAAGAAAATTGATGGACTTATTAAGGAGTTCTTAAATGAAAAATAAGGGTGGTATTTTAAATGAGAAATAATGTTTCTTATGTTAGAACAGGCTCAAAAGATTGTGATCCTAATGAACAAATTAATATGGTTAATCAATATGCAAAAGATAATAATATAGAAATAACTGATTATTATATCGATGAGGGCTACTCTGCCTGTGATAAAAGAAGACCTGGTTTAATTAAGTTACTAAGAGATATTTCTTTAAATAAAATAGGAGTAGTTATTGTCACAAGCTATGATAGATTAACTAGAAATTATTTAATGTCTAACAAATATAGTTATTTTTTTAAAAAATACAATGTCGAGTTGAAGATATTAGACGGAGGATTCGATGATGAAAAATTCGGCAGTTATATACGCGAGATATTCTACGGAAGACGAAATAAGGGATAATAAATCTAGAAGTATATCTAATCAAATTGAAATATTAAAAGAATATGCAAATGATAATGGATTTGAAGTAATAGATACATATTATGATTATATGTATTCAGGTAAGGATTTTAATAGACCATCTGTTAAAAGATTAATTAAAGATGCTGAAGAACATAAATTTGATGTTTTATTATTAAAGGATTTATCTAGATTTGGTAGAAACTACATAGATGTAGGTACTATATTAAATGAATCATTTATTAATAATGATATAAGAGTAATTGCGGTTAATGATAGATATGATTCAAAATATGATTTTGAAGCATTAGAATTTCCAATTAAGAATTATTTCAATGAATTATATTTAAAAGATGTAGCTAAAAAGATAAGAAAAGAAACACTAAAAAAAGGAGAAAAGGAATTCTTAGGTAATAAGCACTATGGCTATATTAAAATTGATAATGAATTTAAGATATATGAACCTGAAGCTAAGGTAGTGAAAGAAATATATAAATGCTTTAACGAAGGTAAAATGTTATCAGAAATAAGAAATATCATAGAATCTAAAGGATATGATACACCATCACTTAGTTATTATAAAAAATCTAAAAAAGATGATATTTATAATGAAGAAAAGAAAAAAGATAAATATAAGTGGAGTGTAGAAACAATTAGAGAAATATTAAATGATGAATTCTATACAGGTGTAGCTATTAATTTTAAAACTGATAAAGTTAAATCAACTGATAAAAGAAATATTAGAATAGAAAATCATCATAAACCAATTATTAAAAAAGAAGATTTCGATAAAGTAGATAGATTTAAATATTCTAGTAAAACTAGAGATATTAGAAAGGAAAATCTAACAATGTTTTTATGTAAAAAATGTTTATCTAGATATAATCTAGCAGTTCCTAGATCACATATTAGTGCTACAACAATAAATGATAAGAATGTATATCATGACTATGGTTGTAACAGATCATATCCAATAGATATTATGAATAAAAGAATATATGATATGGTTATCCTAAAATATGAAAATATAAGGAATCATAAAGATGAATATATTTCAAAGATTACTAAAGAAAAATATGAAGAAGTATCAGATTTAAGAGAAGTTGCTGCTAATAAAAAGAAATATGAAGCAAAACTAATTAAATTATTTGAATCATATACTGATGGAAGAATATTAATTGAAGAATATAAAAAGGAATCAATTAAAGCAAATAATCTAATTAAGGAATGTGAAAAGAAATTAAAATCATCTAATTTAGAGGAATATAAGGTAGATGAAATAATTAATAAGGTTAATAGATTTATTAATCTATTTTATAAGAGTGATAATATCTTAGAAGTTATAAAAGAATTCGTTTCTAAAGCAATATATAATCCAGATAATGGAAGTATTGATATTATATTAAAATTAGAAGAAGAATTAGATATTCCATCATCTAGATTATCTAGTCTAGTTGAGGTAAGAAAGCCTACAATTAAGGATTTTAATATAGTTGAATTAACATATGATATTGTTAAAAAGAATCCTCATATTAAATGCCCTGATATTCATAAAGAATTATTAAAGATATTTGATAAATTTACTTTAAGTAATACCCAAAGAGCCTTAAGAGTACTAAGACTTCAGGATAGAATTATATTTGAAGGTAAAGCTGATTTAATTGATGGATATGTTATTAAAGAATATAAAGAAGATTTTGATTATAAAGGAATGGATTTAAATACTAAGGATAAATTAGCATATAGAATATTATGGAATAATCCTAAAATGTCTTATGAAGAACTAAGTGAAGCACTAGATACATCATTAGATAGAACTAGAAGAATTGTGAAAAATATAAGAAGACAAGGTGGATTTAATGATTCTAGATTCGATAAAGAATATATACCTAATGGCTCTAGACATTCAATTTATATTGAGGATGAATCAGTAAAGGAAATTGATGATGAAGGAATACTAAATAGAGTAAGAGAAAATTCTAAAGTAAGTAGTTCTATAATAGCTAAAGATTACGGGATAAGTAAAACTACAGCCCTAAGGCATATAAGACTTGCTAAAGCCATTATTGAAGAAGAAAAACAAAACTATAAAAAGGAGGAACATGACTAATGCAAATTGAAATCACAGAACGTCAGGCTAGAATCTTAAAGGATCTATTATTAACTGATATGGCATATCTATCTGATGAAGCAATTCCATCAGCTGACCTAGAAGAAGATAAGAATGATTTAAAAGAAGATTTAGAAGCTGAAAAAGATATATTTAATAAAGTTAATATTTAAAAATAAATGTCAAGGATTAAAATAAGGCAGCACGTAAGTGACATTACGCTTATTTCCTTGACATTTTTACTGATAAAATAAAGGAAAGAAAAAGAAGAAATCTATTCTTACTTTTTATGCACCTGTTTGATATCAGGTCGGTAAAGAAAAAAAAGCATCTTATTTTGTATTGACAAACGCAATACATTATTTTAAAATTAAAGTGTAAATAGGAGGCGATATTATGGCAGTTAAAAGTTCAAATGTAATGGCACGTGTTGAACCAGATGTAAAACAAAAGGCAGAAGCTATTATGAATAGTTTAGGTTTACCAGTTTCAGTTGTTATAAATGCATTATATCATCAAGTAATATATACAAATGGGATACCATTTTCGATTACATTGCCTAAAAAAGTACCTAGTTTAGAAAACATGACTGAAGAAGAATTTGATGATATGCTTTCTACATCTTTAGAACAAGCTAAAAAAGGTGAAGGTAAGCCAATTGATATCGCATTTGATTCAATAATTGAAGGGATTAAATAATGGATAAATATAATATAATTATTACACCTAATGCAGAAAATCAAATTAAAGAAATAGTAAATTATATTTCTACAATATTACTTAATCCTAATGCAGCAAGAAAGTTTGTTATTTTTTTAAAAGAAAAAATTAGTAAATTAAATATATTTCCTGAGGCATATCCTATTTTAGATAGAAAGCCATGGAATAAAAAGGAAATAAGAAAAATATTGATAAAATCATTTGTTGTATATTTTTATGTCAATAAAGAGAAGTATATTATTTATATACTAGCTGTAGTTTATGGTAAAAGAGATCAACTTAAGCAATTAGAATTTTTGGATTTCAATGATTAAAAAATGCTAAATTTTATGTTGTTAAACACTTATTGATTTAGCATTTTTTATTTTAGTTTTAAATTTTCCTACAAACTTATTCATTTTAATGAATAATGTAAGATTTTTACTACTTTTTTATCAAAATATATGATAAAATCAATTTGTTATTTTCGTTTTTAGGGAGTATGGAAATATGAATAATTTATTATATCGTAAAGATAATAAAAAATTAATGTTAGGTATATCTTTAGCATTCCTTGTATTAATAATAACAAGCTTAATTATTAATATATTAAATACTAAAAATGTATTAAATATGTATATTATATTTTTAGTATCAGTTTCATTTATATTACTTTATTTTTTAATATATCCTTTTATTATAAAGAAGAATAAAGAACCATTAAAATTATCTGATAATAATCTAGCATTTTATATTTCATTTAACTCTCATAATAAAAAATTAAAGCTTACAATTATTATATTAGATATTATATCTATAATATTTTTATTAGGCTCATCAACATTTTATTTGTATAAAATGGATTTAATTAGAGCTTATAATATTTATCCATTTTTCATGGTAGGATTTGTATTAGTATTAAATCTTTATATCTTAATAAAAGATATAATTAAATATAAATCTATTGATAGAATAGATGCTACATCAGCTTCATATAAATTATCTATTTATGATAAGAAGATATTATTTTTTATAACACTACTTTTAATTACATTATCTAATATAGGAATGTTATCAATAAAGGTTCCTCATTTTACAGTATATTTTACTGATATGGTAATATATGAATTATTAACTACAGCTTTATTATTAATATCTTTATCTATAGTATTTATATCAAAGATATATTATTACTATTTTGATATTAAGCAATTAGAACAATCTGAATTTAATGAAATGTTCTTAGAAGAAATAGGTAGTGGTCATTATGCTAAGGTTTATAAAGCATATATACCAGTACTTAAAAATAATTATGCTCTAAAAAAATTAACATCAACAGATCCAAAAGATATAGAAAAATTTAAAACTGAATTTGAAATGATGAAATCATGTAATCATCCAAATCTAGTTAAAGTATATTCAATAGATGAAATTAAATATGAATATATAATGGATTATTGTGATTATTCATTAAATGATTATATATTACAAAATAAATTATCATTAAAAGAAAAATTATCATTAATAAATCAATTATTAAATGCTTTTAAATATTTACATGAATCTGGTATTAAGCATAGAGATATTTCATATTTTAATATTATGATTTGTAAAAATAAAAAAGAAGTAATCTTAAAAGTCATGGATTTTGGTAATGCTAAATCTGATAAGATAAGAAAAACTAAATCAGGTACAGAAATAAAAGGAACACTAATCGACCCAACACTATCTGAATATAATAAATACAATGAACAAAATGATATTTATTCTTTAGGTATTATAATTAATTTCATTTATTTCCAAACTGATTCAATAACTACAGATGATTCTATAATATCAAAAATAACAGCTAAATGTATGGACATAAATTTAATGAATAGATATCATAGTGTAACTGAAATAATAGATGATTTAAAAGAGGTAAATGCATAATGAAAAAGTATATATTTACCTTATTATCTTTATTTATAATTATCATTTTAGTATCATGTGATACATCTAATATGGTATTTTATAATCATGAATATAAGCATTCATATGATGAAGAATCACATTATGATTTATGTGATTGTGGAGATATTATAAATAAAGAAAAACATAATATTAAAACAGAAATATTAAAAGAAGCTACTTGTAGTGAAGTAGGGCAAATAAAATACTATTGTGATTGTGGTTATTCTAAAATAGAAGAAATTCCTATGGTACCACATGAATATACAGAATGGGCAACATCAATTGATGCAACCTGCTTATCAAAAGGCCAAATGGAACGTCACTGTGAAAACTGCAGTCATACTGAATATAAAGAAGTACCTGTTGCCTCTCATACTGAGGTTGCATACGATGACTTAGATTCTAATTGTATCCATGAAGGTCATATTGGTGGCTCATATTGTAGTGTATGTCATACTGAGCTAACGCCACAAACAAAAGTAGAAAAAACTGAGCATGATTATTCAGAATGGGTAACTACCAAAGATCCTACATGTATTTCTGAAGGTCTAGCAAAAAGAACATGTAAGATATGTAAACATGAAGAATATAAAGAATTAGATAAGATAGACCATACTCCTGTTGCTGGAGAAAAAGAGGATTCAACATGTAATAAGCATGGCCATACAGAAGGAGTATTCTGTAGCTATTGTCATCAAAATCTAGAAGCACAAGAAGAATTACCTTTTGGTGATCATAATTATAGTATTGTAACAACATTAAAAGAGCCTAATTATAATGAAGAAGGAATAAAGAAATATACATGTAGTGTATGTGGTGATTCTTATGAAGAAGCAATCCCTAGACTTGCATTAACACAAGATGTATATAGATATTCAGCTGATAATCTATTTGCTGGTAATGATGTAACAATCTATTTTGAAGATTATGAAAATAATAAAGTATATGATATAAGACTAGTTGAACATGATGGTATCCAATATACTAAGGTTACTGATTTAACAATTAATAAAACAAGATACTATTATTATGATGGAACTGTAGTCATTGAATCTGCAACAGTAGATGGCTATAAGCATTCAGCCCATAAAAACTCTACTGACCCATATTTTAAATATACAACTTTACTTAAACAAGCATTAGGTTATTCATCATGGATATATGATGAATTAGTATGGGATAGTGATATGAAATACTATAAATCAGATGGCACAGTATATACCCGTAATTATCATAATAGTTATGAGAATGCAGAAGTAGCTATATCATTAACTAATGATGGTGTAATTAGTGGATTTGCCTATATGTCAGATTCATGCTTTATAAACCTACAAGATATAAATCCATCTCCTGTGATAGAAGTACCTCAGGCAACACATCATAACATCGTAAATGGAGCTTGCGATTATTGTCATTTAGCTCATAAAACATATAATGTAACAAAAGATCAATTTGATTTAACTTTCGCACTAAATTATTTAACTGATGAATTAGAATTTAATTATGAAATAAATGATAATTCATCTGATGTTAATTTTGTATTATATGAATATAATAAAACGAAAATTGAAACTATAGATTATCAATTGTTCCATGCTAGATATTATGAAGGTAAAAGCCCACTTGTTGAAAAGACAATTGCTGATTACACATTTAATCAATCAACTGGATTATTGAAAATAACATATTCTAATTCATCAGTTGAAAGAATATCTGTAAATAGTGACTTAACAGGTACCTTCGCAACAACTGATAGTCAAGCTAATTATAATCCATATAATGATGCTATAGTTGGTAAGACTATAACAGTTTTAAAAGATGGTATATGTTATAAATATACAGTATTATCTAAAGTAAAAATAACAATTGAAACATATAAAGATATTTATTATTATATTATAGATAATAATTATAAATTCATTGATTATAATGATTCTAAATTATCATCAATTTGTGGAGGCTATTATAGAGCTGATTCAAATGGTATAAGACCTGATGGTTCAAAAGGTAATATAACATTTATATTAAATGCTGATTTATCAATGACTATTTATTATGGTGGAATATCTGATTCATTTAAAGCATTTAATAATATTAAAATAACTAATATAACAGGAACAATAGATAATTATTATATATATTTTATGGGAGATAATGAAAATTATGTCCTAAACTCAAATAGTGGTCACTATATAATATCAAAAGTTAATAATTAAATTTATCCCTTAAATGGTTCAAACCAATGAATCTTTTAAGGGATTTTTTTTATTTTTATTAAAAAATTTTAAAATATTTTTTTGAAAAATTGAAATCGCCTTTTTTCGTACGTTCCTTGGACGAAACTCCCCCTTAAACTATAGCTGTAATCGATAAGAAATATAAACTTAAAGATTAAAAGTTATGGAAAGGAGGAACCAAAAATATGTTAGATTTTTATGATTTGATACATGAAGATCCAGATTATCTTGAAACAATTTTAAATGAAATTGGTGTTGAAGAAACAGAAAAGCTGAAATTACTAGAAGCCACTGAAAGTAAATATCCATTGCCATTTACAAGGGTTATACATCTAGTTTTCTACATGGAAGATAAATGTAAGTTACTTTTAGATGCAGCAAGAGGAACTGTACGCTTTGATGATGCAAAGGAATGTCAAGATTTCTATTTGAAAACATTAGAAGATGCTGATTTACCTATTGCATGGAAAAAAGAAGCATTATTATCCTATACTGCGAAAATCAATGTAGAAAGCAAACGCGAAAAAGAAAAATTGTTTGAAAGAGTTCATAAGATCTGTCCAAAAGACAAAAACAAATTATAAAATTAAATATTTATATTTAAATAGGTTGACTTGTCCCTATTAAAAGAAATTAAAGAAAGGCTTTAAGCCTAATTAGAGGTTATAGGCTAAACCTAGAAAAGCCAGCAATACTAAAACAATATAGAAAGAATAAAAAGAGGTATAAAAATATGAAAGGTTTTATTGATGTAAAATGTACATTCGGTAAAGAAATTGGAACAGGTTTTACAACTGTTACAACAACAATTAAGTTAAAGAATTTAGAAGTTAAGTATCATTCATTAAAGGATTTATCTAGTATGGTAGTTCCTGTTAGACATGAAATGAAGTTTTCTAGAGTGCAATTAATTGCAGCTAGAAGAAATCTAACTGGAAATCTAGAGGATAAGGGCGGAATTGTATTCCCTAAGAATCCTGCAGAATTTAATCATGTTATTAAAGAAGATGGCACTGATTATTATGTAGTTAAGACAGATATCGGAACTCCAGAAAAACCAGAGCCTAAGACATTCTATTTAAATCAGGATCAAAGAGATATGCTTGAATTCTTCAAGCTAGAATATGAATTTACTGATACAACTGAATTTAAGGATCCAGAAGATACAGATGATAATGACTAATGATTAGCATTATATTTACAATAATTTTAAGTTTAGCGTCAAAGGTATTTGGCGCTTTACTCATAATAATTAGATTATTTATTAAGCTAACAATTATGTTAATTAAAGCACTAATTAATCTAATTAAAAATTTAATAGAAAAAATAAAGTGTAAAGGAGATAAAAAATGCACAAAAAAATAAGGATTTTATTAACAACATTTGCACTTGTATTATCACTATTTATATTATGCTCTGATTCAGTTTATGCATCTGAATATGATGCTATTCAAACGGAAGTAGAAACCCTAGTTAATAATGGAACTCTAGGGTCTCAGCATAAAAAATTAGCCCATAACGTTGGCTATCAAACCTTATATACAAAGATGTATAGACAAGGTAATTCAGCTATGAAATCATATTTTGCTGAAATGACATATGGAGAGTTACTAAACATTATTGACATGTATGAAAATAGATGGAACGAGGTATGGTTTGATATTCTAACTAACCTAGATATTGAACCACAGTATTTAGATCCAGATAGAGTATTAGGATTATATTATGATGCTTATACATCAGGTAATTCATCATACCTATATCTAATATGGACCTCTAAATATTTGCCATCAGAATTCATGACAATTAATTCTCTAGAATTAAATGGCAAATCATATTCACAATATCCTGATGGAGATTTATTTAATCCGTTTTGGTATGATTCACAATATTACTATTATGAACAATATGACCTAGCAATTCATATAACTCCAATAGGTGGATATAAAACTGATGGAACACACTTTGGTGTACCTATTACTCAAAAATATAATTTTTCTAACATCAAGGTTGGTGTAGATAAATTACAATTTGATGATGACCCAGATCCATACAATAAGTATTCAGCTACCATAGATTCATTCGCTGAATTTAATTTAGGTACTACACCTCAGTTTCATGGAAAGTCTTGCTGTCAAATGGTAACTCATGCTTATAAGCTTATTAAAGATTGTGAGGTTCAATCGCATTATGATTTGGGCTTTGGTGGATATATGCATTATGTTCATTTCAATACCACAATTCCAATTGATAAGATTTATCGTGTCGATGTATCTTACATCTTAACTTCAGATAACAAAGATTGGTATCAATTCTGGTTAAGAGAAGATGAACGTAAGGTTATTAAATCAATGACACCAGATAGAAAATCAACAGGTATCTTTAATCTGTACAATACATATGGATTTAAAGAAGGTGAATTTAAATCCAATGAGAAGGATTCAATAACCTATAAATATGAAATGATGCTTAATTATAAGGATCAAAACTGGGATTGGTTTGGTGATTACTGTGTTGAATCTAACTATAAAAGAATTAAAGACTTTAAAATTCTAAGACTTAATTATCTAGTAGATGACAAGGTTTACGATGTGGCAGTAACTATGGATACAGTAGACGGAGAAACATTATCTATCGTAGATAGAGGCTTAATCCTAGATACAGATTCAGCACTTTGGAAAATTAAAGATAAAGCATATTCAATCGCTGATGGAATAGAACTAGCAAGAAACATAATGGTTACCATTATAGGAATAATAGTATTACTATTGTTATTCTATATTGGATATAAGCTAGTAATAGTATTTAAGGAGGCGATGAAGAATGAGAAATAAGATAATAATTTCAGCATTTATTTCAAGCCTTTTATGCATCCTAACATTATTTATATCTAATAATGTTTATGCTAATGATTATTTAGATAAGTGGACATATGAAGAAATGATGGCTACTAAGACTAAATATGAATATGGCACATATACTGTAATAGACCAATTCTATGCCACGCCTAATATTGATTCAACTAGAGTAATAAAGAAATATTTTAAAGAATTAATTTGGAATGGCATGGGTCCTTGGTATGAACCAGACGAAGAAATATATATGGACTTCGGTGAATATGCAGCTAATCCAGAAGCATTAGTATTTCAACCTCACTTAGGAATTGGTAAACCAGTATATTCTAGATTATCAAAGCCAACTATCATTGATTCATATGATGGTAAAGCTGAATACATAATAGGAATAAATCAATATGACCAGGTATTACTCATCATAGATGGCAGTACCTACAATGGTGATTTAGGTGCTATTGTAAATGATTTTTTCTTAAATGTAGTAGAAGAGCATTATAGAAAAGAACATGAATTTTTAATGCTATATGAAGATGCTGCTAAAGCTGGTGGTGTACTATCTATATCACGTTATAGAGAAGGAACTGAAATCTATATGGCATCTTGTTGCTATCAGATTGGATTTAATTTAACAAAAGAAGCTGAAGAAACTCCAGTAGATAATAATCTAGAAGATCCAGCAATATATGGTGGTAATGATGAAGTACAAATTGATGATACACCAACTGAAAAGCCTGAAATTGATGAATTTAATGGTTGGACTGTTGTAGGAATAGTTGCATCATCAATAATCTCAATAGTAGGTATTTATTTAATATATCTACTAGGCAAGAAAATATATGAAATAATGAAAGGATAAACAAAATGAAAGATAAAAAGAAAATCATATTAATAGCACTATGTGTTATTTCAATCTTTGGTTTATTATTACTAGCTTTAACAAGCTGTGATAATAAATCAAATGCTTCAGCTAATAATGAAGTATTAAAGCTTAATTCTTTAGAATTAAAACAAGCTCAAATTCCAAATGATATTACGATATCTGATGGTAATATATCTGGATATAATATTGGAATATCTTATGTATTTACTAAAAATATCGATAAACTAAAGGCAATAGAAGCCTTAAAGGATTATTTAATATTCTTTGATGGAAGACCAGTACATACTGACTCTAGAATAGTAGTTAATATTAATGGTAGCTGGATTAATACATCAGTTACATATCCTAATGGTAAAGTAGAAAATTTATCAACAGGATATAAAGAAATTGAGGCTGTAGATGGAGTTGAATTCGCAGCTGTATCACCATTTGAATATTCAAGATATGCATGTGTAATAGCTAAGAATTCAATCACATCAGATTATGATGTAAATAAAGTTCCACTTAAAGCTTTAACATCAAGATTTAGTAATCTAAAACAACCTACATTTGATTTAAATTATAATGATTCATTACAAGAATCTAATGACATATGGGCTGAATCATATTATCAAGCAGGTAATGGACAATATAAATCAATCATGGCAAATGTAAGAATCTTAAATGGTTTAACTGTTGAAGGCTTTACAGGTATTACAAATAATGATTCGTATCAAGCACCAACAAATACTAACCAACAATTCGAACAACAATATCCAGAATCAGAAGCACCAGATATTAATAATCCAGACAATCCTAACTATAATGAAAATCCAGCACAAGAAAATGTAAATCAAATTGAAGAAGATGCTAAATCATTTAGTGAAACTGTAAAACAAGGCTTTGAAGATTTTAAAACAAATCTAGAAAATAATGAAACATTTAGAACAGTAACTATCTGTGTATCAAGTGTAATTGGAATCGCACTTATTTATGTTGTATTTTTAATAATTAGAAAGATATGGCGCGTTATAAAAAATTAACGATAATAGGTTTAATAGTAGTAGGGCTAGGGTTATCCCTCGCCCTATTATTTTTAAACATAGAATCCTTTAAGGATACAACAATAAGATTCCAAGATATATTTGATATAACAAATTTAAAAACCTGCTTTGATAATTACCTAAAAGCAAATGAAGTAACCTATCAGCAATTTGAGGCAGAATGCAATGATAAATATAACCAAATTGTTGATTGGTTATCTAATTTAAAATTTGATGAAGAAATGTGGATGACAATTCTTCAAAATATAGCTAATTTCTTGTATATGTTTTTAATGTATGTTTTAAATGTTGGTTTAAATGTATTAGTTATAATGTTCATATTTATTCGTGAATCTATATATGGAACTAACCTTAAGATTAAAACATCTAAAACAGCTCTGATTCTAATTAAGATAAGAGAATTCTTTATATTTATCTTTAATAAAATAAAACAATTCTTTAAATACGTATTTAATTTATTAAAGAAGTATAAGAAACAAGTATTTATTACTTTACTTGTAATATTATTATCCAATGGTTTCTTATATAGATTTATAGTAGAACTCCTAATTTTTATAGAAGCTTACATATATCATATGTTTAATTTTGATATTAATGTAGTATTTGAATCTATATTTAAATGTATTATCACTTGGTCTTTACCTATATTATCAAAGATACCTACATTCTGTTGGTACATTTTAATTTATGTAATTTTATTTCTAATTGGTCTAGGTAGAGCTAAATATAAGCTAAGAAAGAATCATGAACGCTTAAAGAAAGTAGCACATGATGATTTAACTCAAACTACATTTATAAATGGTGCTCCAGGTACTGGTAAAACTTTACTTAATGTTTCCTTATCACTAGCTAGTGAGGAAGCTTATATAGATGAGCTAGAAAAGAAGTTATTAGACTATGAAGCTAAATATAGATTCCTAAACTTTGCTGAAATAAGAGAACATCCTGAATTATATCCTGAACATCAAGAATATATAGATACTTTAAAAACAATTAAAGATAGAGGCACATTCTTAATATCTAATTATGCTATCTATTCACCATACTTTAGTGAATATTCAAAAATCTTTAATTTCGACTATATGAGAAAAAATATACAAGCAGCCGAATACCCTCTAGAAGAATATATTGTAATATCACTTTCTGAAATAGATAAGGAATATAACAGCCATGACAATATGAAGGAAGTAGGAACTGATGGTGCTCATACATTTTTTTCAACAGTATCACATGACTTAAAAAGACATTGTAAGATATTCTGCGATTACCAACTAAAGGATCAAGTACCACTACGTATTAGAGGTAACGCTGAATGGTTTATTAATATCAAAAAGAGAAAATTAAAAATGCCTTTAATCCTAAAAATGTATTACTTGCCATTTAAGGGATTAAAGATATTAATAGAAAAATTAATAACTTCATATGAATTAAAGAAGAAAACTATAAATAAACATACTACTAGAAAAACAGTAGGTATATATAAGCGTAATGATTATAATACCACATATTATTTCTTACGCAATATAAATACAACATTAACTAAAATATGTACCTGGTTTGAAAAATACCAGTACTTTAAATTATCAGCCCTTAAATCTCAAGAAGGAGATGAAAAGGGTGAAAGAATTACATTTAATATAAATCTATGTGATCTCCATATAAATAATCAAAAACTATATGATTCAACATTCTTATCATTTGCTTATGCAGAAAAGAAAAATAAAGACTTTAAAGAATTAGAATCATTTACAAGGTTAACTCCAACAATTGAAGAATTAAATAAATGTAATTCTAAATTCTATAACAAAATAAATAATTAGTTACAAATATGATGGATCTTAAATAGTATTCAAAAGAAGGCTCCGAGGCTACTGATGCTGTGCGTTGTGGGTATAGTAATACCCACTCTAACGCACAGTAGCCGGCCTTCTTGGTACTTTAAAACCGTTATTGAATAATTACAAAATATAATTAAGGAGTAAATTTAAATGAATGAAAATAAAAAGATAATAATAGATTATTTATCAGGTACATTTCCATTTGATTTAATTGGAGATGAAAATGAAAGAGTAAAGGTTCTAGATTATGTAGAAGCATTTAGAGAATTCTTAAATATTGATAGTTGTTTAATTGAAGAATGCTCATATGCATTGAATAATTTTAGATATCAATATATCTTTAGTGATTTTATAATTTTAAGACTTGCTGGTCCAGTAAATGAATTTGGAATGAGAACATGTCAAATAGAATTAAAAGGTGAAGGTTGTAGAGAATTTGAAAGACTTAGACCAGATTATAAGTGGTATGACTTATTTAAATTCTTATTACTTTTAGGAACAACCTTTAAAAGAATAGATGTAACAATAGATGATTTTACAGGTAGTGAAATAAAAATGGAAGATGTATTTAATAAAATTAAAAATAATAACTATACATCGGTATTTAGATCAGAACCTAAATATCATGGAATGATAGATACAGGATTAACTATAGACATGGGTTCAAGAAAATCATCAATTGAACTATGTATATATGATAAATACCAACAACAATTATCATTAAATAAACCAGTTGATTCAAATTACTGGTGTAGATATGAAATGAGATTTAGAGGAGATAAAGCTAACGCAGTAGTAAGAGATTTATTTAAAAACTATAAAGATGAAAATATTCCAATCTATGGAATAGATTTAAAATATTATGCCATTAAATCATTATATGCAATCTTAGATTTAAAGGTAGATAACAATTATGATAAAGGACATCAAAGCACACTAGAAACAGACCCTAGATGGTTAACATTTCTTGAAGATACTGAAAAAGGAGTCTTACCTAAAGCTGAGGCAAGAATATCGACTACAGAATCTAGATTTAATTACATAATGCCTAAAGCTAAAATGATATTACTTGAATGGTTAATAGAATCTAATTTTAATTCGGATATATTTTTAGAAAGAATATTAAATGAAGAATTAGATTTATTAAAAGAAACAAATAAGAATCAATTAAATAGATTAAACCAATATTTTATAGAAAAGAATAAGCCCAAAATTAACTTTGAGCAATTTGATGAGCTTATAACAAATATAGATAGAATGCTAGATGAAAGGAGCTTACCATTCTAATGGATGAATTAACTTGCTGGAAAATAAGAAATAAATATAAAAATATAGTTTTTCCAAGACTTCCTTATCTATTAATATATTTCTTAAACGATAATCATTTAAATTATTTGGATTTAGTTTTATCTAAATACATAAACATAAATGATATTATTTATTTTTTAAGATTTAGAGAAATAAATACAGAAGATGATTTAGTTAATTGGACCATTAGATATATAGAAATAAAACATGGAATATTTAAAAAGTCTTAATAAAGAACAATATAAGGCAGTAACTACAAAATCTAAAAAGGTTTTGGTTATTGCAGGTGCAGGTTCTGGCAAAACCAAAGTACTAACAGATAGAATTGCATATCTTTTAGATAATGGAGTATCTAAAGATGAAATAGTTGCTTTTACATTTACTAAAAGAGCAGCAAAGGAAATGGAATATAGATTAAATAAATATGAATTTAAAAATATTTATACATTTCATAAATATTGCTATATCTTGTTATTACAACATAAAGATGAACTAGGATTTCAAAATGCAGATAAAATTACAGTAGCTAATGATGATTATTCATATAAGCTAATAGATGATATATTAAACAAATTAAATCTAAATTATAATCAGCGATTAATAAAAGATTATATATCTAAAAGAAAAAATGAAATACTATATCATTTTAAAAATGTTAAAGAAGAAGCTTTATTTAATAAAATATATTATCTTTTCCAACAATATATGATGAATAAAGGAATAATAGATTATGATGATATGGTATCTATAATTGCAAATAATATAGATAACCTACAATATAATGATTATCTATTTGATTCTTGTAAATATATCCTAGTAGATGAATGCCAGGATACAAACCAGATGCAATATAAGCTAATAAATAAGCTATCACAAAAATATGGAAACATATTTATGGTAGGAGATGAAGATCAATGTGCGACACGTTCATAAGTGAAAAGCTTATGCACTTAAAAAAGTAGAACTATTATCTTGAGTTGTGGAATGAGGTAGTAACGCACCGAAACGCACCTTTAATACTCCGCTATGCATATTTAATGCAAATAATAATGTGTATAAAGCGCGGTTAAGTCGGCAGAGAGTTGCCCTAACAAATAATGTTGAGGAAAGTATTCTAGAGGTAGGATATGCAACCTATATGCCGGAAGTCTATAAATTATATATGGCGAGTATGTCCCTAGAAAGGGCTGACAAACCTTTGAAGTAACGAACCTAAACGTCGGAGTTGGTAGAAATGCCATAGGAACATTTGTTCCGTCAAATAGGGTAAAGTAAAATCGTTGGTTATGAAATACCTCATTGTGTTATAGGCACAATAATTTGACAGGTTTAAAGAAGGCGCCTAAGTATAAATGTAAAGATAGAGATAATGGAACGTGGAAAGCCACAAAACATATTGAGTAATTTGCAACTCTAAAATATGGTGATGACGAAGAATAATAAGCATCTTCATTTGTGGTGAGAGTAGAGGCAAGAGCAGTAATATATTTTGTAATGAAATATTAGCAATAGCCTCAAGTCGGAATTTTACAAAGAAAAATGATAATTAAATAAACATAGGTTCTTGTATGACTAATAAAATCAAATTCCATATGGGAGATGATGACTATGTTGATTTCGGAACCAATAACTACAAAAAGGAAAAAGTTAAGACACGCTGAATATTATGATATGCAAACAACTTTTGACCTCTTATATGAAAGAAGTAAAAATGGTAATGTATTTACTAATTTAATGTCAATAATTACTGCTGAAGAAAATATTAAGTTAGCATATAGAAATATTAAAGCAAATAATGGTAGCAATACTAAAGGTACTGATGGTAAAACTATTAAATATATTTCTAAAATGCCGCAAGATAAATTCTTAAAAATAGTGCAAAATAAATTCAAATGGTATAAGCCACAAAAAGTAAGAAGAGTAGATATACCTAAAGCAAATGGAAAAACTAGACCATTAGGCATACCTACAATATGGGATAGATTAATTCAACAATGTATATTACAAGTGCTAGAACCAATTTGTGAAGCGAAGTTCCACGAAAGGAATAATGGATTTAGGCCTAATCGTTCAGTTGAAAATGCAATAGCACAATGTTATAAGATGATAAATCATTATAAGTGCTTTTATGTTGTTGATATTGATATTAAAGGGTTCTTCGATAATGTTAATCACGCTAAATTATTAAAACAAATATGGACGTTAGGGATAAGGGATAAGAAACTAATATGTATTATAGGTGCAATGTTAAAAGCACCTATACAAATGCCTAATGGTGATATAGTTACACCAGATAAAGGAACACCTCAAGGTGGAATATTATCCCCTTTGTTATCTAATATAGTTTTAAATGAGTTAGATTGGTGGATTAGCAACCAATGGGAAACATTTGAAACGAAGCATAATTATAGTGGCAAAGTAAATCGGGACGGAACAATACAACAATCTTCAAAATATAGAGGATTAAGAAGAAGCAGTAAACTAAAAGAAATGTATATTATAAGATATGCTGATGATTTTAAAATATTTTGTAAGAAATATAATGAGGCTAAACGAATATTTGAGGCAATTAAACTATGGCTGAAAGAACGTTTGAAGTTAGATATTAGCGTTGAAAAATCGTGCTTAATAAATTTAAAAAGAAATTATTCAAATTATTTAGGGTTTCGTATTAAAGCAATAACTAAAAGAAAGAAATATATTGCAGTATCAAGAATGACTGAAAAAGCATTTGAAAATACAAAAATAAAACTGAAAAATCAATTAATCAATATTGAAAAACCTCGAACATCTCAAGCGGATGAAATAACCTTATATAATAGTATGGTAATGGGAATACATAATTATTTTAAATATGCAACTTTAATTAGTATAGATTGTAATGAAATACATAAGAGGATTTTAAAAAGATTAAAAGGTGGAATGACTAACCTAGTCAAAAGAGTTGGCAGATTAGACAATCCTATTTTAATTGAAAAATATGGTAAAAGTAAAAATATGAGATATATTAATGAAATACCTGTATTGCCCATTTCGTATGTGCAACATCAAAATCCAATGTATAAAATAAAAGAAATATGCCCTTATACTGAAAAAGGTAGAGAGTTAATACATAAAAATTTAGGTGTTAATATTAAAATATTGATGAAATTAATGAGAGAAAAACAATATAATAAATCAACTGCATATATGGATAATAGAGTTTCTCTTTATTGTGCGCAATATGGTAAATGTGCCATAAGTGGCAAAGTATTAGAATATGATGAAATACATTGTCATCATATATTACCTCGACATAAAGGTGGTAATGATACATATAAAAATCTAATAATACTACATAAAGATACTCATATTTTAGTTCACGCAAGTGATGAAACAACAATAAATAAATATTTAAATAATTTAAAATTACAACCGAAGCAAATTGAAAAGTTAAATAAATTAAGAGAGCAAGTAGGAAATAAAATAATAGAATGATTTTTGTAGGTTATAAAGAACGAAATGTGTAAATTTGATTAGGAAAAGCAAAAGGTAAAATTCGATGGAACGCCGTATGAGGTGAAAGTCTCACGTACGGTGTGGAGTGGGGGAAAAGTTAGAGATAATATCAAATACTTACCTATCACTATTA
>Ga0247610_10000570_pt1 | contig 50587 bp, 79 predicted proteins | sample 174DNAGHGhighgp2_FD_193483 | JGI IMG/M metagenome (GOLD analysis project Ga0247610, IMG submission 193483) | Sheep rumen microbial communities from Palmerston North, Manawatu-Wanganui, New Zealand - 1742 DNA GHGhigh gp2 | ecosystem: Host-associated > Mammals > Digestive system > Stomach > Rumen...
AGTAATCTTAGGCTCAATAGTAAAGTCAAGCATTACTAGGGAGTATTAGTTATTAAAGATTTGCTAAATCGAATTCATCATCGTTATTCTCTTGTTCATCTGCGATGTCACCAAGATCGTCCTTCTTGCTCATATCGGTTGGCTTACTGCCGAGATATTCAGCTCTCTTACCCTCCTCATAATCAGAGAAGAATAACTTGCTGCCAATATAGTTATCGGCAACAAAAGCCTCACCTTCCTTGTTAATACCAACCAAGCGGGGTATTTCTGCGACAACCTTACCATCACGGTTACGACCCACTAGCTTAAGCTTAGTCTCTGTACCCTTTACCTTATCGGTAATCTTGATAAGGGCATTAGCTACATCGTCGAAACTCTTAAACTTAGAACTTGCGGCTTGCATAGCCTCAAAGCCCTTAGGATTGAGAATCATAGCAGTCTGCTTAACAACTGCCATAAGAGTCTCAAAGTTAGAAGGCATCTCTACCTTACCTCCGTTCTTTCCGTCATAAGAATGACGAACATCGTCTCCTTCTTGAGGAAAGAAGTTAGTTACAGAGAATACACCATCTTCATTCTCGAAATTAATTGCAAGAACTTTATAGTGCTTAGAAGGATCCTTCTTACCATCGAACTCACGAATCTCACAACCTGTAAACTTCACATCATAAATGTTCCAAGGCTTTAACTGCTGTCTAGTGTTTCTTACAACTGGTTTGTCGTCAATACCAAAATTAAATGCCATAATGATTATAATTTAAAATCAAATTTTCCTAAATCTTTATCATCTGCATTATCTAAGTCCTCTAAACTTGGAACTTCCAATTCGGACTCTATATCTACTAATTCTTTCGGAGCTTCTGGCTCTTTAGGATTCTTATCTCCTACCATATAGAAGATACCATCCTCTTCTGTTGGCTCAAGGCGGAATACTGTACCGAAAGCAGATAACTTATCATTAGCTGCTCCACGATAACTTACTGTATTTGTCTTAGTTAATTTGTTTCCTGCTTTAGTTCCGAAAGCCGCATCAGTACCAATCACTGGCACGAGCTTCTTGTCCTTCTTCTTATACTTGATGTCGATACGACAGTCTTCGCAGGGGTTAAGTGCGTCAACTGCTCCCTGTGTTAATACTAACTTGTTAGCTTCAAGCGTAATCAAAGGTTCTGGATTATCATCTACTTTAGAAGTGCTTTTCTTGGTAGATGACTTGCTAGCTTTAGCGCTAGCAGAGTCAACTGTAATTTCTTCTTTACCAATAAATTTTATCTCGCCTGTAGTCTCATCGACCTCATAGTGCATTAAAATATCCAATTTCATTACTCACCCTCGTTATAAGCATCAATAACCTTAATAATCTCAGCTAAATCATTGTCAATCTCCATTTCATCAAACATACCGAATGAAGTTTTTGCAATACAAGTTCCGTCACTATTAGTTAGTAACTTATACTGCATCTTACCATCATCACCTTCTGTTACCTTAGTAAAGAAGATATAGGTAAATAGACCCTCAAGAGTAACTTTCTCAGCTAGCAACTTACCTACAGTCTTAATAACATACTTAGGATTCATTGCATCTCCAACATTCTCAGAGTGAGTTAAGAAAATCATTTTACAGTCATCTCTCATTTGCTCTGAATATCTTAGAATTTCCATAGCATGTTGAGCTAATTCTGAGAACTTAGTATAACCAACCTCAGTTGCTCTATCTACGAACTCATAAGATAATACGTATTGGAAGTCATCAATGACAACTTGCTTGATGTGTGGCATCTTGAGATTAACTATCTTAAGTATCTTTATGATTGCGTCCCATTTGGAACTTACATAATAGTTACCTTTCCAGTTACCTTCACTATCCTTAGTAATAGGTGTATACTTCTTCTTCCATGCTCTGAAAGGAAGAGGTTTACCAGTAGTTGATATAATAAAAGTTTCTTCTGGATTGAGATTTCTTAAAGCGGTACTCTTACCAGTACCAGATTCTCCTACAAGTGCAATTGTTTCTGCAGCCATATTATAAAACGAAATTAAAGTTATTATCATGTGATTCATCTACGTGATTAACTTCATCTCCTTGTTCTAATAGGTAATTAGCGTCTATATAACGTTGATAATCATATATTTCATCAGGTTTTGGTAATTCGTGAAACATATTAATTGCTCCGAAGAAATTACAACCAATCTCAACATCACAATCACCATATCTATTCTTCAGTACCATAATACTTCGGAAAGTAGATTGTAGAATTTCAATGTTATACTTCTTATATGATTTTAAACCATCTCTGTAAGGATTATATAAGGCTATCATCACATTACAGTCTTGAACAGTATTACCTGAATCTTTTGCATCATTAATAGTGAATGCACTTTTACCTTGTTTAAATCTTTCAATATTACCTTGCTCTCTATTAGCTTGCTGTATTACTACAGGACTAATGAAACACTTCTCTCTTAAGGTTACGAGATACGCAGATAACGTATCAATTTCCGCCTTAAGATTACCAGAAGTTGGCTTTATCAGACCAATATGGTCTAAGACTACTACATAGATTAAATTAGGATTGTCAGGATGATAAATCATTCGGGTTTCAGTTTCCTCAAACCTTCCTATAGCTTCCAAACGCGTTTTGAGAATAGCATAAGCTTTCTTAGCATTTAAAGCCTTATCATATATTTCTAACTTTTTACTAACTTTATCTATCCAAGGTAAACATTCCAAAACTAGTTGGTAATGTTCATCAGACAATACATATTCACGTTTCTTAGACAAGATTTCCTTATAAGATAATTCTATACCATATGTCTCAAAGATATAAATAGAAAGTAATTTGATATACAAACTAACTTCATTCATTTCCATTGAGAAGTATAGACACTTAAAGTCATCATCATCTAAGTGCTCCATTATTGGTTTATAAACATACGCATACAAGGCAAAGGAGGTTTTACCTGCACCTGAGTTACTAATGATTAGAGTATAAGTTTCCTTAGTGACTCCATCAATAACACTTTCAAGTTTAGGCATACCCATAGAGATGCCATGATTAAGACCTAACCTACCTCTATCTACTTCATTACGGATTTTCTCCGCAATTGTCATAGCATAGTAGTGTTAGAGTTCATCATAACACCATCTTTAGAAATAGCTTCCATATTTACCCAATCATGGTCAACTATAAAGTCTCCAAGATTAGTAAATTGATAACCATTTTCTTTGCCTGCTTTTATAAGTTCCATTACTCTATCATGTGCTTCAGGTTTCCATCGTATAGCTTTACCATACGCCCTATAAGCATCTTCAAGAGAATCAAACTTTTTGCTAATTCGTCGTAATTTATACTCAAGACCGTTGACAACTGTAGAGAGTGGATAATTCTCAAACAGTTCTTCCCCCATTTCAAAAGAACTCTTATGAAAGTCTTTCACTAAATTCTTATTGATAGGTACTGAGAATATGTCAAACTTTTGTCCCTTCTCAGGGATTTTATAAGTCTTAAGTATTACACCTGCATCTTGCAAACCTTGCAACAGATCTATTGTGCTACCACGAGCACACATACGAGATTTAAAATATAATTGGACTAGCTCTGGATCATCGTCCTCTTGAGCTAGTAGAATAATTTCCAGTAGTAACAACTCACTGGGATTAATTCCATATTTTTCACAAAATATGAGTTGCTGTTCAATTTCTAAATTCCTCACGCGTATAGATTTAAATTGATTAAGAACTAATCTCTCTATACACCGAAGAGGTTTTGGTCGCTATGACTCTTAATCCTCGGTTACGTGGGTCTCATCCTCCTCTGTAGGCTCCTCCAATTCTACTTTGACATCGAGAGGATACTCAAGGTCATGGATTTTCTGCTCTAAACCTTTAACTTGTGTCTTAAGAAGTTCATTCTCTTTCTCAGCAGCAGCAAGTTTCTTCTCAGCAGCTTTGAGCTTACGATTGAGTATGGATTTCATCTCATTATATTCTTTTTTAGTATAATAAGTCTCCATAATTAAAAACGATAAGAATAATTTTTTAGTTTCTTTGTGTAAGTTTCATACGGTTCTCCGTTGAGAACCTTAATCAAATTTTCGGAATCAATTTTAATAATATTTGAGTCATTCTTATGAGAATTTTGCCACCATTTACTCTCAATTGTATCATTAATTACAAGGGTAAAATATTCAGCAGTTTTATCTCCTTCTTTTCTTATGATACGTCCTCTTGTTTGCTGGGCTTTTGTCTCACTAGAGTTAACTCCTAACATTATTCCAACTGATAATCCAGGTATATCCATACCAGCTTCGGCTAACTTACAAGTATTAAGAACACCACTTTGCATGGCAGAAAACTCCTCAAGAGTTATTCTATTCTTTTTCTTACCTTCTTTACCTGTATATACATAGCCAACACCAATAGCCTCAGCCATTTTAGTATTTGCTGAGAAAGTTACAATTTTACTATCGGGACGATGTTTAATAATCTCTTGTGCTAAACGGATTTTTTCTGGATGTTCATAGACGAACTTTTTACGATTTTGAATTGCCCTAATAAAACCATTTGCATGGTACGTAATTGCTTTAAGTATTTCAGATTTCATATCAGGATTATTCTTACACAATTCATCCCTATATTCAATCTTTTTCATAAAGCCTTTAGGACCTAACATACTCATTGCTAAATTAAAATCATAATTAAAAAACTCAAAGTGTTCTGTGAATTGCTTGTTATAGTCTTGATAAAGATTTAGGTCTTCTACATCAATCAATACTAGATACTCTTTGTAATTAGCAACCCAACCATTCAATTGTGCTTCTTGGAGAGTTACTGTGTCCACAATAGGACAATATTTAGCAATAAGTTTGTGTCGTTCGTCTAATCTTTCAAAAGTGGCAGTAAGGCCGAGAATTAATTTGTATTTGATAGTTTCAAATACTTGAATCAGTAGGTTTGCACCTGCTGTATGTATTTCATCAATAATAAGAAAATCACATTGTCCTCCGTTTTTAGCAGCAGTATTAATAATAAGAACTTCTACGTTCAGCTGCAGTGAATTTTCTTCTATTAATTTTTCCCATTGCTTTTTTAAAAGCTCTGTTGGGACTACCACCCATATTCTTAAATCTGGGTAGCGAGATAGTACTTTCTTGATAATAATGAAAGCACAACGAGTCTTGCCATAACCAGTACAACACTCGAGAGTTCCTCTGCCTTTAGCTTTTAACCACTTTTGAACACTTTGCGCCTGCCTCTCGTCTCGAGAAATAGGTTCAAATAGATCACGCATCTACGGAACGGGTGACATCCCAGCCCTTAGATTCAGCGACCTTTTTAATTTCTTCCTCTTTGTCCAACCACTGTTGAGCCTGTTTAGCACACTGGTCTTGGAAGCGATATAATACTTTGTTAGAGAGTAGTCTTAATTGATCGCTAGTTAGGTTAGCATACTTATCTCTCTTAAGACGACACATAGAACGGAACTCAGCATAAGTAAGTCCTGTGTCACTAACCTTAAGAACTATAGAAGGATTCAAACGAAGCTCCTTACTAACAATCTCAAGACGGTTCATTGCCTTTCCGGTAACAGGGTCTTTACGATATAAATCCTTTTGCATCTCTTGGTTAGTAAACCATAAGCCCATCTTAACAATGAAACTTAGAGTCAAATGAGAATTATCGAATTGACCAAGCGAATCCAAACAAGCATCCATAACTAAACTAATTGGAACTCTCTCGAATTCAATTGGAAGACCACTCATAACATCGCTAATCGGAGTTGTCTTAATAGTCTCATTATTAAGAATCTCACGATTATTGTGAATAATATTTCTCAAATCTTCCAAACAACTTGTATTAGTATAATGCTTCTCGGAACGAAGCCATCTAACAAGAAGTTCTGCACGACATCTTTGAATTTGATCATCAACAATCTTCTGTAAAGTTACTCGACCTGGATACTTAGTATCAGTGTTATAAAGCATCTGTTCACAATGCTCATAATACTTTTGAAGTTCTTCAAATGAAGCCTCTACTAGTCTCTTCTCTTCTTGAACTCCATTAACCTTTGGTCCTTTCCATACATAAGTAGTGATGTCGTTTGCTTTCTCAGCTAACTTCTCTTTTAACTTTTCGCCTAAAATGCTCATAAATTTCTTTTTTCTTACGTCATAATAATAATCTTTTAATGTTTTAATCTAATATAACTTCAACTTCATTTATTGAAGGTTCCAATATAAATTTCATAAAAATTACATTAGTATACTTATAGAAATTGAAGTTTTTTCCATCAAACCATTTATCTACTCCTTGTTCTACATACCTGACGTTTAAATAACCAATATCGCCAATACTAAAAGATGCTTGATTCCAATTAGGAAACCGTACACACATAATATACTTGTTATCCCAACTAGTTGATTCAAGATTCTCGAAAACATACGAAGTATAGCCCATGAAATCAATACTTTCCGCTACAAATTTAGCGTGAATAGTGGTTTCAGTCATTGCTCAAAAGTATTTTCATCTTCGTACATAGTGCAACCATATGCAGCAAAGTCTCCTAAGAACAAATTCATGTTTGGCAGACAAGGATAATTTGTGCAACGTTTACAACTACGTTCAGGATGTTTATACCTGAAGCCGTCTCGGTCTTTAAAATTTACAATAACAGGCATAGGGATAATATACTTAATCCACCTATTACGAAATCTTTAAACCGAGACCACTTCTTAGTCTTCTTGAGCTTTTTCTCTTGTTGTTGTATTACTTGTTCGTATTGAGTAACTTGCTCTCTCCTAATCGAATCAGTGTGCAACCAAATGCTATCAACTTTTTCGAGATTCCGAACTTGATTTTCCAACAAAAGAACTTGACTAGATAACTTAGCATGTTCAGCAAATATTAAATTAGTTGTTCTCAGCTGTTCGCTGGTTATTTTGATACTGTCTGATGTAGTCTGAGAAATAGATAAGATTGGCACTATCAGTATTAGACAGAATAATAGATACCTCTTTATCATACCGTTTTTCAACGTTCTTTATCTTCCATTTAATAACTTCATTCTCCTGGACAATTTGTTCTCGGATAATAGAATCCTTGACAATCGTTACAGGAGTGGAAGGTACCACAATCTTTTCGGAATTGTGTTTACCCAGAACGTATCCAATGAGAAATGAAGCTATTATAAGAAGAATACCAATTAAGATTTTATTTATCTTCATAGTAACCGTTTCTTATTAAATAGCTTTCGGGAGCATATTCCATACTTATCAGTCTAAATAACTTATACGTTTTTCTTTTAAGTAAGTTGTCTTTCTTTTTAAACTTTAATGGTTCTTTTGAGGAATACCACTTATCGTCGTAAAGAGCAACACCATTCTTCCAAGCAACATAAGTTTCTATATGATAAATAAAGGTTTCTGCTACACCTACTACTTCATCATTCTTGATATAAGTCTTCATATTTTCTAAAGACTTGGGCGATTTTTCTACCAACCATAGGACTGTTCTTTCTGTCATAATCACTATTCCAATCACCTGTTTTGTAAATCCAATGGACATCTTTAGCAGATAATCCTCGGAATTTATAAAGATATTCTTCATAAAATTCACCCGAATTTACATATTCATCGACTTCTGGAATATATACAAAATAATGAAAACACGTTTGGTCCTTAAGACCTTGACAACTACCAGATCGTGTATGGACGCAATCTAAGAAATCATCTCCATCGATATCACCGCAATCACTCTCTATTATGAGAGTCGGATGAAGTCCGATTTTTTCAAAGTGTTTCATCATTAAATATGCAACAAAACAACAACCACCAAAGTTGATATTGTAATCTTGATCTAATCTGTCACATAAAACGTTTAAGTCTTTGACTAAATTTTCTAAATTAGTCATCAATACCTAGATCCCCATAAAATGAGTCCGTCCCGCTTTCCCTTAAAGGAATACCATATAACACCGTGATCTTTTTGGAAATCAAATGATACGTCGAAGAATGCTTTACCAGCAAGTACGACGACTACCAAAAATACAAGAAACCAAATCATGATGTTTTAAATGATCCTGGACGGGTTGTAGCAGCTTGAACATCTTTAGGTAATTTATCCCACCAGGCTTGTTTACCTGCGAGATACTTAATTCTATTCTTATGCTTCATAATTTTTAAATTTCGTTACTGGCTTCTACAGCAAGTTTGTCAGCAAGATTATTCATTTGACTATTAAAATCAGATGATTTTTCATGTCCTTTCACCCAAATGAACCGAATGTCTGGACATAACTTCTTAGCTTTCTCCAAGACTTTGTCATAGAGAGCCCAATATTCGACATTTTTCTTGCGTTTCCAACCTCTAGTAGCACAGCCTATAACGTATTGAGAATCAGAATAGATAATCATCTGCTCAATAGGTTTGCTAATAGCATTTAGTGCATATATAACAGCCATAAGTTCGCATTTGTTATTGGTGGTATCTGTAAATGACTTTTTAAATTCATATACTTTCTCACCATCTTTAACAACTACGATTCCTATTCCGCCTTTATTACGCGCTAAGCTACATGCACCATCAGTATAACAGGAAAATTTGCTCATAACTATAATAGTTAAAAATAGGAGGCAGGAACGTTTGTGCTTCTACGACGTCCTTTCCTCCTATTGTCACCTTGCGGCCTGTGCCATTATTAGGTTGGTCAACCTCCATTTTCATCTTGTCGAGAATTCCGGATAATAGCCATAGAGTTTAAAGATTACTCTCAACTGAAGCACTATCTAAAATAGTTTTCACCTTTTCGATAGCCAGGCCTACTGGTCTGCCCTTAATTAGATTGAATAGCTCTACTGCTCGCTTCTTGACTATAACATCGGGAACAGTAAACTTGCGCTTACCTTTCTCAATAGCCTTCCATGTCTTAACGACACAGGTCTTGATGTCATAGACTTGATTGTTTTTGTCGATGTAGACCTCAAAATGTTGTTTACCATGAGTTAGCTTTTGAACTCCTTTGAAATTCGTGAACTGCTGGTGAAACTTGAGATCACACCGATTGTTGGGTAGTTTGATGTATTCAGCCATCTAATTTACTCTGCATAGTCAGAGATTCAAAGTTAAACTATGTTAAATTCCCGTCTTTCGTCGGGCACTCCAAGTCATTTTTAAGCCAAGAGTTACTGTGCTTCACTCTTGAGGACCCCTCCTAAAACAACTAAAAAGCATTAAGCGTTGAGTAGAGCCTCAACTTTAGGATACTTATGATCCTTCATTGCCTCGTAAATTGCCTTCTCTTCTTCAGTAAGTTCGGCAAGTTTCTTAGCGAACTCTTGACGTTTCTCGAATTTCTCCTTCTCGTCAAGATAACCAGGAATTACCCTAGCAGGGTTATTCTTGATAAATTCTACCTCTTGTGCTACAAGAGCGTTAACAACTGCGGTGTTAATCATACCAGGAAGTGTTGCATACAAAGCATAGTCTGAACTATTTCTTGCTTTATTAATGGCAATCATCTTACCTTTCTCTTCACTGTATTCATCAACAGGATTACATACAGCTACACCTAATTTTACTGCCTTCTCAGCACTGGTCCAGTCAATAACTTCGCTTTCGCCATAAATGTCGATTTCAGCGTCTACTGGCATGCTTAAAGCAGCAACTACAAACTTGTGAACCTTACCACGAAAATCGGTAAATTCACTAATAACGGTTACAATTTTCTCTTTCATGAGTATTTCTCAATAAAAATGTTCATAAGGTCTTCGATTCCTTCACTTGTTAATGACTCGAAGATTAAGTCAGTAACTAATGTGTCCTCATCGGGCACAGGCTTAGTAGTATCTTTCTCACTAACATACTTAGTGACTAATCCTTCACTAAGATTTTCCTCAGCAATCTCTATATCTTTCTCATTATACAGCCATTGATTACCATATCGACTAATGCTAATACTATAATCCAATCCTGTCTTTAGATGAGTTTGCCAAGCAGTTACTACTAACTCGTGAATTTCTCTGCGCTTGTTTTTGTAATCATCAGATTCTTTGTATTCTTTTCTTAGAGCACTTCTAACTTGGTTATTATGCTCTCTAAGTCTTTCTCTGATTTTACTGGCAACAGCTTTAGCCTGCGTTGTTGTAAGTTTGATCATCTTCGGGAACTAAATAATCTCTTTCTATATTATCTAATTGATGTGATGCTCCGTAAAAGATAACATTAAGAGTAATCTCTGGATAAATCCATTCGTGGTCATCATCCTCGTATCCATCATAATACTTAACTTCAAAGTAGCCAGTAGCGATAGATTCTTTTCTCTCAAATGCTTCTTTTACTAAGTCTAGTCCTGTTTGTCTAAATTGTGTTAAAGACTTATAAGGACAAATAATCTGGGTTTTTACCGCTTTATAAAGTTCTTCCCAATTTGTCCAAGTATCAACTGAATATAAACAGTAATCTAACTCAGACATTTTGTCAATCTTAATAATACGGCTTACTAGTTCATTTGTCGGAATATTTTTGTAATCATTGTACTTGCTTTTATAGAGGTCTGCCTTCTCTTTTGCAGCAAGTGACTCATAATCCTCATCTGGTTGCTTGAGAGGATTATCAACAGGAACTAGTTTGTAACGTTTTCCATCAATAGTTATTGATTCCATAACACAAAAAACCCTTCCCACTTTCACAAGCAGGAAGGGAAAAAATCAAATACATGAATGAACATAATCACGTACTCTGACCGAGAATCGAACTCAGATACGCTCTTTAGGGGAGAGCGGCTCTATCCATTGAGCTATCAGAGTATAGGGTTTCACTCCCCTACGGATTTCTCCAAGCGTACGTGAAACGCCTGCCTGTTTAATACCATGTGATCACGTATTAATGGTTTTATCAGGACTTAGATTGTATGCGGTATCAATCTTGTACCCCCTGTAGGAATCGAACCTACATTTACAGCTTAGAAGGCTGTTACTCTATCCGTTGAGTTAAGGGGGCATAACTAAAACTATATGTTCACGCTCGTGTTTACGTATAACAGTCTTATTGTCGGTAAAGAGTAAGTTCTCTAGATAAATCTAGATAAGGACTAACCATTTGTACGTTTCTTACTCACCATATAGTTTACGAGGAGATATAATTTCGTCTCTATATCCTCTCCTTTGGATATTGAGAAACTAGTGAGAAAATAACTTAGTAAGCCTCTCACATTTCTTACTAAGGTTCCTAGCTGGTTCGACAACTGCCAGTTTCGGAACAATTGTGAGGAATCCTCACTTACTGAAGTCCACCCTACTTCAGTATATCAATCTTCTCTATATTCGTTCTTTAATCTACAAAAGATTCGACGATCATCCATTTGAAGTTCTGGCATAAAGTCAGAATCCCAATCGAACCAATCGGTCCATTTAAGACCATCTTTGCTCCAATATTGATAACGTTTCTGCATAGTGGACCCGAAGAGAATCGAACTCTCCACAAGCTCCTTGCAAGGGAGCCTCGCCAGCCATTGGTACATGCGAGCCCGAAAAGTTTTACTATTCTCACGAACCGTAAAACTTACAAGTAATAACTAAAAACTTAAAACTAATGTTCAACACTTGTTGGACCTACCGGATTCGAACCGATACAAAGAGACCCAAATTCTCTTGTGCTACCATTACACCAAGGTCCAATATATTTACTATTCTCACGAACCGTAAATATTGGCAAAAATCAAAAGCGTAGGACGAAAAGGAGTCGAACATTTACCTTCAGAATCAAAGTCTGACGTGCAGACCGCCACACCACCGTCCCATTTGTCTCTTCTTGAGTGCTGGAAGAGACGGGTCCAAGTCGGGTCTGTGCGAACCCCGCTCCTAAAACATAGACCTCAGAAGAAGCAATTAGGGCCACTCACCGAGAGGCATCTTGAACCCTTTTTCCTCAGGAAACGCTGGATTTGAATTTTTAGCATCACCTGTTACAGCATCAATCCAAATTTGTTCCTGAATATTACCAAAGATCCATTGTGTGTTAATTGCTATAGGACCAATAGGATTTCTTAAAGTAACGTGTTTTGAATGAGGTTTAGGATAATTAGCTGCCATCATTCTATCCCAAGCTTCTGTATAATTAAGTTTAATTACTTCATCATTTAGTGCATAATTTTCAATCCAGAAACCTTGAATAGAGTCATGTACGACTGTTCCATCCTTAAAGTGTTGAAATTTATGTACCCATACATCAGCACCATTACCTCTTTCAACAACGCTTTGTAAAACATTTACAACCATTTCTGGGTCACTTATTGCACTATCTGAATCCATAAAATACGGAAGAAGAATTTCCGTTTCAAACCAACGGTAATCATCTTTATAATTTACATACATTGCTTGTCTATCTGTAGCAATAGCGTGATCAACATTTATAGCTTCTACAATACTAATAGTGTCAGTTAAAGTAGAATCAACGCTTTGTTTATCTTGTGGTTGACTACAACCATTGCATGATGCTATCATCAGCGTCATACACATTAACATTAAGAAACCTAAAAATTTCTTCATTACATTAAAAATTTAAATTTGTATTAGATTAATCTAAATTATTGGGTTCTCCCTTGTAATTATAACCATTACTATCTAAACAATCATTCCAACAGTCTTCACAGACTTTACAGACTTTGTCTCTAAACTCATTATTCTCAAATGCTCGTTCGAAACTATCAAGTAAATCTCCATCAGTTTCTATGGCTGCAAGTTCGACATAAGGCCCTCCATTTTGTAACTCCTCATCAGTAACATAGGCAGTTACATCTGTACCATAGAATTTAAAAGTAAGCTCATAGGAGATAGGAAATTTTTGACCGTCTTTGTCATAGTCCCAATTGTTAAGCTCACAGTGAGTACATTTAAGGTTGTCCTTGAATTTCATTGGTAGGTTCGATTATAGACTGAATTTTGGTTATTACTTTTTCGTTACTCTCAGCTAATTGTTCTAGGTTTTTCTTTTCAAGCGTTGCTGCATCAATTTCTTTTTGTCGCTGCTCAGCTTGATCCTTAGCTTCAGTAACAATCTGACTTAGACTATTAATTGTCTGTGAAAAGACGTCTAAGACAGAATTTGACCTTTTACGAAGAAGTTCGGAACCAACTTCTGTCGTAACTACTTGTTCTTTGTTAAAAATCTTCATAATCTATAAGATTAGGTTGACTCCGATATCGGACTCGAACCGACATACCAGGTTTTGCAGACCTGTGGCTAATCCATTCACACCAATCGGAGTATGTAAAGAGGTGGCTTCAGTCGGTTTTATACCTACTTCACCATTGATTATTTAAAGTGATTACGGTTTCACTAATGGCCCCGGTATTAAGCTTCGCCTCTTAATTTCTTAGCTATCATAGCTTCGATAACATATTCATGTAATGAAGGATCTACTTCTATCCCAAGTTCTTGGGCTTCTCTTAAAACTTTAGCTTTTTTGTCGTCCATAATTTAAAATTTTTAAAGGTAAGTGGACCTGGAGGGAGTCGAACCCTCGTCCAAACGTACTATTCTATAAGAATTCTACATGCTTTTCAATTTTTGATAGAGGTTTTCTTCCTCCGAACGTTTTATTTAAGTGTATCGCCATTACACTGGGGGATTGACCGAAGTCGCACCTGTCCACCAGTTAATTGTTAGTTTAGAGTCATCCGACAATTAACAAAAACAGACTTGCTCACCACTATTGGATGATAGGGTCAGTGGCAACCCCACGCCTCACGCAGCTACTCTGTAGCTTGTGATGGCGAAAGAAACATTGTTCTTGCCATTTATCGATTTGTATGTCTTTCCATACAGCCTTTGCATGTTCTTATTACCTTCATCCGCTGTCAAATCCATACAGGCCCATTTAATAGGAAGTCCTCATAACGAGAACTTCCCTTCTAATTGTTTCTTAAGATTATTAAGAGTATCTACAGACTCTTCATAATATAAATCTTTGTCTAACCCAAGATTCGTTAAAATTTGTGTAAATCGTAATAGTGGGAACCTTTCCACAACCATACTTAGGATTTTAAGAATCTCCAAATTAGCCGATTGTCTTTGTTGAATTTTCATCTGAATTACTTCAGAAGCGTTCCTCGTTTCCACAGTCGTTACATGCATAATAGGTTAGAAACATTTTTGGTATGATAGAAATATTATGAGAATGACACTTGGCACATCTCAGTTTATTATTCTCATCATACTCAAATTCCGGAGGTAAATCCATTACCTACTTCCCTTAGAGATTTTAGCTTTGAGATTCTTAATCTTCTCGGCCATACGTTTACACTCGTCAGCATACTTTCTACCTTGATGATAGATTTTGCGACCATTTCTTGTACTTGTCCAAGGTTTCTTGTCTTCTTTGCCAGCCTTAAATGTTTCATAAGCTGACTCCAACCTAGCAAGTGCTGCTTTTTGCCTTACAATAAGTAAGCCTCTACCTTTTCCCATAATTATAATGCGTAGCGGAATATAAATCCGCAATTTGTACATCTAAATTCTTCGCCATTTTCATCGACAGCTTTAGCAATATCGATAATAGTTTCTTTATGGCACTTAGGACATTCTACTTTATTCATAATTGTTAGCTTTTAGTTGTGCGCCTGGAGAGATTCGAACTCTCACGCCCTTGCGAGCACTAGATCCTAAGTCTAGGGTGTCTACCGTTCCACCACAAGCGCAAATTCTCCCCTTTCGAGGAGAATGCCTAACCTCAGTAGGTCATGACTCTACTTAGTTACATCGTCTTTTCTGTCCCAATGACCCATCTGTTTTCTTACCACTCCTAAAAGTGTTACGTAACAATGATCGTTTAAGGAGGTAATCTATTCGGCAATAGATTTTAAGACCTGATGATTAACTTCCTGTTTATCCTTATACCCGGAATATGAGCGATAGGTCGGAATTACCTTTAATCCTTGAATAGGTCATCGAAATTTTCTAAGTCAAGACCAGCTTTGATCTCAGCCTCAGACTTACCATATTCAGGATGTTCCCTTACATAATCAGCAGTAGCTTTTTGTTCCTCCAAAAGACTACTTGTAACATCAAATGTCTCAACGAGATCAAATGAGTTAAGAGTTAATAAACTAGAAATAACTTTCTTGTCTTTTGGAGACACTTTCTCCCACTCCTTAAGCATAATTTTCCAAGAAATAAGACCATCAGTACTCAAACGAGTCTTGGCTTTCTCCTCGATCAAAGGAAGTGGTTGTGGTACATTGATGGGAGAGTGCTGAAGCATTTTTTTCATAAGACTTGCCATCATGCTTCTCGCCATCTTTCTTGCATCATCATCCATTGTTGATAAACTTTTGTAAATAAAATATAGCACCTGCTACCGCCAATAAGCAGATTATGCAGATGAATAAATCAGTCATTAATAAATCCTAATTCTTTACCTAACTTGTTCATTCGGTCTAAACCGTCTTGATACTCTTCCACCTCAATTTCTGTGTTGATAATTTCAACAACATCAAGTGGATACTCAGTTTTTAGGTCAGCCAATTTAGCCTTACTTTCCTCTAATGCGAGACGGGTCTCCAAGAGGTCTGCTTCGAATTGAAGCTTGGCTTTTCCTACCATGTACTCGACTTCCTTGGACTCTTTCTCCGCTGCGGAGATTAGAGTCTTCTCTTTGTAATTGATTTTCATCCTTTAAAATAGGTTTTAAGTCTTCTAAAGCTTTATCTTCTTTATCAAGTGTAAATTCCTCCCATTCAAAAAATCCGCAGTCACAATCAAGACGATATGTAAATATCCCTTTCTTGTATTCTACAGACTTAACAGTAGCAACTACACCTACATATGAGTATTGTTCATCTTTTGTATTATGTACAATTTTAACAGTATCACCTACATTAAATCTTGCTATATTTAACATAGATTCAGAGAATGTACCACAATCACAAGGATAACCATTATAATTACAGTACGCAGTCGCAGTTGAGCTTATTTTATAAACTCTTAATATTTTACGTAAATAAGGAACATGATATTTACCAAAAGTAACAGTTCCATACTTTTTACCTAATATTAAATCAGGTCTCAAAGCTACATAATCTCCAACTTTTAACATAATCTTTAAATTTAATTGCAGCCCCGGTGGGAATCGAACCCATCATCTCCACCTTGAAAGAGTGACGTCCTAACCATTTAGACCACGGGGCCAAGTGAGCCTCCGTTTGAGAAGGCTCTTTGGCTTATATTTACAACTTACCTTAAAGTTGAGGCTTATTACGTTACCTTAAACGTGGTACTTTATATTATAGAGTTATGTCAAAAACTCTAGGCTTGTATTAAAGTCGTACCCTAACGACTTCCTCCTCAACGCCAAGGAGTGTTCTCAGATTGCGTTACTATCTGAGACTTGCTGAGAGATAGGATTCGAACCTATCCAGATACCGTCTGCGCCTGCAGAAATTATCCATACCGGTCTGCTCATTCCTGAGTCCCATGGTGCGGCAACACCATCTTCCATTAACGACATCACGATACTTGCCAATTAAGTTGCCGCTTAAAAGGCTTTCAAGGGTCGTTGCCAAGAAGTTTTGTACCTCCTAACGGATTCAAACCGCTGACCTCTTCGTTCGTAGCGAAGCGTTCTATTCAACTGAACTAAGGAGGCAAGAAGAAAGACAGTAAATAACCCCTACAGCTCTAGAGGGCAGGGTTACCGTGTTAGGGGCAAATTCTCTAGATTCGGCTGTCTTTCTATAATCCATGTATTACTGGTTGCCAGATTTGGAATGTAGCGCATACGAGGTTCGAACTCGTAATCTCTTGTGTGAGAGACAAGTGACTTAGCCAATTCGTCTAATGCGCTAGGAAATGCGGATCGTCACTCCGCATTGCGAGATTAGAAAATAATAGGAACGTTATGCTCTAAGGCAGGACGATACATTTCTACCATGCCATTGAGATAAGCGCGACCAATTCTTCCAATCAAATGCTTTACTCTTTTCATAACAATTTGAATTTTAAGTTCAAAACTAAATTATCTATTAAAGAGGACGATTTCAGACTCAGGACCTAGTCCCAAGTAAGTGTTTTTAAGAGATATGTATCTAAAACAATGAGCCATTGCTTTATCAATATCAATATAATCAATCTTGTTAAAATTGAAAAATGCTGGAATCACCTCTGGATAAGGACTACAATCCATATGGGTTATTACAACGTTGTATTCAATGTTATACATTCGCTGATAATTATCCAAGTGATTTCGGTCAAAACTGCGAATTACTAGATCTAAATCAAGTACACCAATTTTGAATTGTCCTTGCGGACCATTATCCAGATTTGTAGGTTCCTCCAGATTTCGGAAATACTTTCTCACAAAGTCTTCTCCAACTGGATCATAACCGTTACCATGACGAGTTAGATAACTTCTCATTACTAAGAATACTTCAGCATTTTGTAAATATTCTTCAGGTATACCATTAAGTCCTACCTTAGATGGAGTACAATTTGGCATAAAACCATTCTCCATATCAAGTAAAAGACCTTGACTACCTTCAAATATTAGAGAACTATAGTTGTCTTCAATTTCATCAAGTCGGCGGACATGACAATAATCATCAAGCCATTTACATGCTTTTATAAATTCTTCAGTGTTACGTTTTATTCCAAACACAGTAACATAATCTTCAGGATCTACCATAGCACACGCAATACTTGAGAATATGTCAGGATGTTCAAGATTACGCTTGAAACATTCATATATTCCACAACCACAAGTACCATCTTCCTTAGTTTTATTATTATTCTGATTACGATAAATATCATCAGGATAAATAACTCGACAATACGGATGAACAAATACCTGTGGATTTATTCCGAATTGTTGAAGTGATTTTATTTCATTCATAAGACTGATAGGATCTATCATAACATCTTTATGAAGATAAGTAGGACAACCTAGTAAAACACCTGAACCTAAAAGAGAACATACGTGATCAATACCATTATGCATCACTCTATGTCCTGCTTGAGGTCCACCACTAAATCGAATTACTAAAGGAACTATACCTTTATTTATTTTCTCTTGGCAAAGGAATTGCACTGTGGCTCCCTTTCCTTCATCGCCGAAAAGGGAACCCAGTACAATTTGAACTTTATTCATCACTTTCTGGTTTACGATAACAACCAACCACAATACGAGGGATAATATCTTTAATGTCCATACCATCATTGTCTACAGACACGACAAGATTAGGACCTAAGATTTTCTCCCAGTTAGATTGAGAAGCACGGTAGCTGCCACCATTGCAATGAATGTGGAAAACATTCCACTTTTCACGTACTCTTTCGAGTAAGTCAGATGCTGTTACATCATCTTCAGGATTATCATCAATATACTTCTTGAGCTGTTCCTTCAAGAGAATACGTTGACAACTCTCATCACCAATAGTGATAAGTACTCCTTTCTGTTGACGCTTTTCCCAAGCATCTGTAACTATATGACGGTCAGCAAAATACCATGCTAGAGGATAGGACTCGTGACCATTTCCACCACCACGACCTTCCAAATAAACTTTGGTAAGCCATTTCTCCATAAGTTCATCAGAACTCTCGAACTGACCAACTTGAAGAGGTGCTTCTTCATTGAAGCAACAATCACCTATTCCCATGAAACAGATTTGAGGATCTTTCACCCCTGCGTTCATAATGGATTCCATAATGTCAGGAAGAATCTTCTTGACAATTATTTCTGGAATATGTCCCATTGAACCTGTCTCATCAAGAGCAATAATTATTGGAAATGACTCAGGATGTTCCTCAGAATCACGAGCTTCACGAATACGAACGCCTCTTGGATTCATTTGTTCGTCGATATGACGCTGAGAAAACACTTCCTCACGAGACCTAGTTTGATAGTATGTCGTAGATCTACTACGAGATGCTATCGGATCGTAACTACCACCACCCATATTACTCAGCCTTTAATGCGTCCTTTAATTTAGAGATAGCATCAGGATTCTTGAGAATAATATCAAGAGCTTGATCTACAGTCGGAGTAGTTGATACAGGAGCCTGTGTTACAGTAGTTGGATTAGCAGCCTGATTTGCTGGAGCTCCCATATTGAACATCTGACCAAATGGATTCTGTCCACCCATTGCAGACGACATTATCATCATAGACATCATGTCCATTCCGCCACCGCTCTCTTGACGGTTCTTGTCAAGCATCCACAACATCATAGGATTGAAACCACCACCAGCATTGCTGAAGAGATTCTTACCCTGAGGAGTCATAGACAGCATCATTAGAGACTGAACATCAAGTGTCTCTCCATTAGCCATAGCGAAGAAGAGCGGATTGAAACCAGTCTTCTCATCAAAGTTGAACATATTGATAAGAACACGAGTAGTAGCAGAACCCATAACAAAGTCTGTAACTGGCTGCTTATTATGAGTAAAGCCTGTAAATGACAGAATCTTTAAGCTACCATCAGGGTTAATTTCCTTGACCCTAGAATAGCTATTGCCGTTCTTGATGATATCGCCAGGAACAACAGCAGAATTCTGCTTTACAATAGAATACACAGGAATTGGCAGAGTCATTTCTACAGGGAATTGAACAAGAGCACCCTTGTTGTCAATACCAACATACTCACCATCCTGAGGAACACACAAAAGACCAGTAAGTGACATACGCACCTTGTCTTCCTTTTGTGGAATAAATTGTCCAGAATACTTGGACATAATTCCACTAAACATTGAATTGTCTTTCATTTTTTTGGATGAATTAATGTTTGTTGTTTGATTTACTGATTTTCCGTTGATTTTATCAACGACGAGAGTCTTCAGAAATTGTCCACGGGGATTCATAGGTTTACTATTACTCCAGGACACATCTATAACTTGGCAAGGTGTAGCATATGTAGGAGAATCTATCATATCTCCAATCTTCACCTCATACTCACAAATAAACAAATACTTCTTCTGCTCAGCTATTTCTAAAGCAGATAGTTTTCGTCTTGTGTAAACAATTGTAATTACTCTATACCTCATTATTTTACGGTTTTAAGAGTTATTTACTAACAGTTGATCTAAATGCTGAACCTATAATACTTAACAATATGCAAACACCGAATGCTTGCCAATACGTTAAAATAGGAGCAGTTGTCCAGAATATTGGTGCTAACCAATTCCAGAGAAGTTGTACTACCCAGGCTTCTAAGAAGCTTAAAGCTGCTATGATAACCACAATAGCAATACAACCACCAGTACTAATGTCATTGTAACTAGTCATAATCCTAAAAATACTTTAGCTATTATTCTTCCGATAACTATACCGAGAAGGAATTGATATTTCTTTTTCATAGTGCTTCCTCAGGGATTCGAACCCTGACCTGACAGATTAAGAGTCTGCTACGCTACCATTAACGCCAAGGAAGCTTTTTAGGAACTAGATTAATCAGAGCTGGTGAGATGTCTTTGGGATAGCTAATCCCATTCAGTGCGCACTACCAGGTGTTAAAGTAGTTCCAAGGATGTTCAGAGGCAATTATCATGATTTACTTTTCTATAGCTAACTCTAAGTAATCATTAATTAGTTACGCATGACACCCTGTAGTCTGACGACTGGGATTCGAACCCAGGATCTTCGGATTAAAAGTCCGAGGCACTACCACTATGCTATCGTCAGATGCAGTAGTTAACTCTGCTTTCAAAAGTGAGCGGAGAGCCAACTAAGTTGACCCTCCGTTAAGTTATTATACCATTCTTCGAAGTACCGTTGATATTTAGCATGATTTACGAATCTAAACCATATTCTCAACTTCTCTTTCAAAGTCAGATCGTTTGACAAATAGATAGAATTTCCCATATCCCATGTTATAATATTGTTTTTCGGGAATCTTTTCTAATTCTTCCTGTGCTTTTATAATTTCTTTTGTATAAACTTCTATATTAGAACCAAATTGTTCTTTCTGAATAAGCTTTTCATAATTAGCAATAGAAGCTTTAAGTTCATCTATTCTATGATTATGAAGATGTACCCAGCAATCTTGTCCTCTTAATATATTAGAAGGATATACATTAACAGGTATCCAATCTTTAGTAACTTGTAAACGTTTCTTATAAAGTTTAATATCTCTTTCTTCAGAAGGAGATTTATATTGTTCATAAGGAGTGTTTACATATTTATGCAAATCATAATCATAATGAGAAGGATTATATTCTGCATATTCTACTAAATATTTAGACAAGCAAGTATATACAGGAAGTTTAAATACTTTTTTATCTATTGATACATAAAATTTTCCGAGAAGTATTGGTTCCATCTTTGTATGGAAATGACCATAATGAAGATAGCTATCAGATTCATATCTTCCCCAATAGGATTTTCTAACCTGATATTTAGGATTGTTTCTACAAACACCTAAATCCGGAACTTTTACTCTCTCATTAAATTTTATTTGATGTCTATTTAATGGACTTAGATGAGAAATTCTCTTTCGTAACTTACAACGTTGAATTAAACCATCAACATCAAGATAAAATTCTTGATTCCAATAACAATCTACAGGTTCATTGTGTAAGAAATCTTCTAACTTCCACCAAGTAACATCATGTTTACCTTTTATAAGTTCTCTACGTTTAGCATCAAATACTATCTTGAAATCTTCAAAAGGCTTACCAACAAACTTATTAAGTAAACCAATAATGTACTCTTTTCGTAACGCACATCCTCTCCGACCATAAACACAACCAGGATTAGATTTGCTCCAAATTCTTCTTCTCATACCAAGATGAGTCCCTTCATAGAGATTAGTAGCATGACGAGGAAATTCTTTACCCTTATGGTGTCTTCCTCTTCTACCACTACCTTTCCACTTAAGTGTCCATTTCTTTTCACTCATATACTAATTGTTTTAGAGTTAATTGTGGGCCCCGCCAGACTTGAACTGGCAACCTACGGCTTATGAGGCCGTTGCTACTAACCAATTGAGCTAGAGGCCCTTATTCCCACTTATACGTATTTCCCTGGCCTGGGAGAAGTGGGAACTTTCTTCTCATACCGCCCGTTGTGACATTTCTAAGGGACTCGCTGCAGCCAACCTAATATGAGAATAGTTGGGATACCGGGACTTGAACCCGGATTGCGTGATTATCAGTCACGTCTCCTAACCTATTAGAGGATATCCCAATTTGGACTCCGCTGAGTCCGTAAAAACTTTTTTGAAAGGAGGTGCCACTTCACAGTGGTACTTAAGGAATATTGCGATCGTATAGGGATTCGAACCCTAAACTTTTGGTTTTGAGGACCACTGCTCTACCATTGAGCTATACGATCAAGTCCCTCTACCTGCAGATAGAGGGTATCTTCCTACACAGCTCTCGTACAACTTCTCGGTTGTATTCAGCCCCTACGCTTTGTTCGCACAGCTGCGTCTTGTTGTCAACTAGCTGCTCCTCGCCACTACCTCGGAAGATATTATTTTATTAATCTTAGTTTCTTAAAGAGTTTATCATTGTTCAGAATTGCTAATGCTGTTACCTTATTGTTAAGGTCAGGTTCACGAAACTCTGTATAATCTATTTCGAGAATATCTAATTTCTCTTTCCACGTTATTACATCTGCTGACACATAGATAAGATAACTATTGTTCCAATCTTGCTGAGGGTGTTTCAATAACCATTCAGCTACTACGTGTCCTCCTTGAACACATCCGTAGATGGAATCTAGTTCCTTATCTATCAATACGTACAGTCTCTTCTCCGTATTGGATGTAATAGTCTTCGACTTTTTTGCGAAAAGCTTTCTTAGAATATTCATCAGATAATGCTTTATAGGATTTCTTAATATCATCTTCAATGAACTTGTCCATTTCTTGGACATTATGCTTTATTATATAATAAGCACAATACATTGGATGCATCCATACTCCGCAATCTCCTGTCTCTTTTTGCTTAGCAACTAAGATCTTAATATCATTTTGAAATTTAAATACATTTGGTCTCATAATCAGTAAAATTTTAAATCGTTTAAGTTACGTAATCTGTTAATAAATAGGGTTATATTACTGACTATCTGGACCTTTGTTACGAGTTCACAAACGTTTCATAAGCGTTAATTGTTTAAGTTAATATCAAATCTACTACCTTTACTTCTTTCTATATATCTAAAGAATTTACTGAATAATATAATAAATACTATTAGCCAAGATAATATAGCAAAGCAGTAACATAAGATGAATCCACTACATTCAATATTTCCTTCTGGATTATGACAAATCATTTTTCCAATAAGATAAGTAGCAACCATCACACCTAAGAGATACAAAATTATGTACATTGTTCTAATTGTACTTCAATTACTCCTCCTTGCCAATTAGAAAGAAGCATACAATTGCCAGTCTTTTGAGATAACCATATAGGTGATTCATCAGTAAAGAATTCATTCCCGAAAAGGTCAGTTAGTTTCTTTTTAATTCCTTTTATTTCGGAATTGATTTCTTTTATTCTGTCAATATGCTTCTTCTTATTAAGAGAAGATAATTCTAATTCAAGTTCTTGTTTTTTGTCGTTCCACCTCTTATAAATATTCTCATAATCACTGTGAGATATAAGATTCTTTATTTGAGATACACCATACTTTGGATATGTAATCCGATAAACACCTAAGACTTTTTCCATGCTGGATACTTACCATTAAGTTCAATCCATTTTACACTACCTTTAGAAGTTTTCAACTCAATAGACTTATTATTTTCGTTATATTCAACGTCAGTCACCATGAGTTTGTCTCCATTACAATCTACAAATAAATCTTTAGCTTTTGTAGATTCTAACAATTCTAATAATTTTTGTACCATGCGGAGAGTACTAGATTCGAACTAGTGGCCCGTTATTCGCGGACGCCTCTTTAGCAGAGAGGTGGTTTAAACCACTCACCCAACTCTCCAAAAACCCCTCGTTTCAAAACTATAAATAAAACAAACTAAAACATCCTATGATCCAACAGCGTATATACGAGGGGTTTAGCGGAGGAGGCCGGATTCGAACCGACGGACCGTTGTTAGCGGTCGGCTGTTTTCAAGACAGCTGGTATAAACCACTCACCCACTCCTCCATTACACCTAGCTACAGCGTACAACACTCCAACTAGGCTTTTCCCATTTATTTTACTACTTAGGTATCCGTAGTGCCCAACGTCTCAGCAAATAGCGGTATTATCGGAGTTAGCAATTCCTCCAACTGCGCTACAATAAACTATTCACATCTTGCCTAATGCGAAAGTTAAAATATCTTAAAATGACGGCAATGTTCATTCTAAAATATTTTTATCAAGCACTTGTCCAAGGATCAGTAGTCTCATATTCATTAGAAGTCCACGTACGACCATTGGAAAGATGAACAGAGGAACCATTGTCAACATAGACAGTGTAGTTCTGTCCATCTGGAGTTGATAGACGTTGTAATTGTCTTAATACTTCTTCTACAACCTTTTTATCGGTATTTGAAGGATGAACTAGTTTACATTCATGAATAAGAATATTTCTAAACTTAACCACTCCTGTAACCCATTTCATAAGAGTATAGTAATCAAAGGTAAGAGGTGGAGTTCTAAATTCTAATGTGTTTTTACTACTAACATTAACCCATGTAGCCTTTTGATGAAATCCTACCTCTCTTTTATTGTATTTTCCTTTATAAGTCGGAAATAATTTGCCAACTATATCCAATCTGTTCTTAATATAATTGACAACTTCTCTGGCTTTTTTCTCGGTTAGGTTATACATAGACATATCAATATGAATATGTATTCCACCACCTTCATGCATAAGACAAAATTCTGGAAGATCTTGCATAAAACGATAGAGACCAACTAATTGATGATAATCTTTAATAGATACTCTAGTTTCTATAATTCTATCATCAACAACATTTTCTCTATTATCATATACTACTTGATCATCCGCTCCAGGAGTATTAGAAGGTATTACTCTACGTCGCGGATTGAATGGCTCTGGTGTATCCGAACGGATTTCAAAAACACCATAATGTTTCGCCATGCTCGCATCAGTTGCTTTTTCGTCATATTTCTTTTTAAAACCATCCAAGAATAATTTGCCCATTTCAAACTCAATTCCGATTCTACAAGGAAGAGCTTTACGCAATTCCCTGTAGACTAACCCATTGTTCACTGACGTATCCCTCAGTAATGCAGGAATAAGCGTAGGGTTATGCATTATAGCAAATCGGATTTTGTTTACTTTAGTGTTCGCCACGTCTTGTAGAAGGTTGTGGCTTTGGAGCAGGCTTCTGTTTCTCCCTTTCCTCAGCAATTCTATGCTCCAATTCATAAACACTCATACTCTTCTCAAGATTGAGACCGAGTTCTTTACCTTCTGCGATGAGTTTCTCTTTCTTCTCATCTTCTTCAGATTTTTTACCTTTACTTAACCATCCCATAATTAAAACGTTTTAAAAATTGATTGGGGTCAATGTAGGAATCGAACCTACGTCTTAGGTGCCACAAACCTTCATTCTAGCCGTTGAACTAATTGACCCATGTTGCCCCTCCCGAAGGAGAGGCATTACTCTACTTGTCTTCTTAACTACTACTTAACCTCCTCGAAGTTCTCTTTAGGTTCCTCGTGTTTCGGAAGTTCTTCAATCTTATTCAGACCAAATACCTCCTTAAACTTATCCTTAAATCCATCATTGACGATGTCAAGGGCAGGAGTAAAGTTCTTGATAAAGCTCTTAGCAAAGTCAGCACCAGTGTTCTTATCACCATAAATAGTGACATTACCAAGCTGAATATGCTCGAGCATCTTCTCCTGAGCCTCAGCGATTGACTTATACTGGTCAACCATCTTGTACTGAACAAGGAGATCAGGATTACCACCAAACGACTCAACCATCTTCTGCAAAGCAAGTGCTGGAGCCATTTCTCTCTTCTGAAGAGCTTCTGCTTCTGCAAATAACAGAGCCTTCTGACCCTCAGCTTCTGCCAGCTTGATGTTCTTAGTACCTTCAGCTTCAGCATTCTTCTTAATACGGATAGATTCTGCTTCAGCTTCTGCAGCCTTCAAGATACGCTGTTTCTCTGCTTCAGCTTCGAGAATTGCCTTCTCTTTAATAGCTTCAGCTTCAATAATAGTCTTCTTCTTGGCCTGCTCAGCAGGAACAACTTGCTCTGCATTTAACTTAGCCTCAGTAGCAAGTGCTTCAGCCTCGTTAACCTCTAACTGACGTTCTTGCTTAGTCTTAGCAGCTTTCATGTCTGCCTCAATCTTAGCAACCTGTACAGTCTTGTCAGCATCGGCTTCAGCTTGACCTGCCTTTGCACGTGCTTCAGCAACCAGAATCTTTGCATTCTGTTCTGCTACACCTGCATCCTGGTCAGCCTTAGCCTTTCTGATTTGCTTTTGAGATTCATACTCAGCCTTTTTTGCTTCTTTCTCCTGAGTTGCCTTAGCAATATCAGCTTCCTTTTGCTGATTTGCCTGTGCAATACGAGTCTGCTTGATAGCTTCCTTCTCGTTCTCGGTTGCTTCAGCATCAGCTTCTGCTGCTGCTACAGCCTTACGCTGCTTAGCTTCAGATTCAGCCTTAGAAGATTCTGCAGCTGCTTTCTGTTCTGCTACAGCAGCAACTTTTCTTGCTTCTGCTTCTGCTTTCTTTGATTCAGCATCTGCATCAGCATTTGCTACTGCTGCAGTCTGAAGAGCCTTCTGATTAGCAATACCAGTCTGCTTTTCCTTCTCAATTTCGGACAATTGAACCTCCTTAGCCTTCTGAGTTTCGGCAATCTGAGTTTCCTGTTCTTTCTCAATTTCTGCTACTCGAACAGCTTGCTCCTGCTTGGTCTGAGAAACCGTAGTCTCTCTTTCCTTATCAGCAGTTGCTACCTGAATCTCCTGATCCCTCTGAATGTTTGCCTTTCTAATGGCTCCATCCTTCTCCTTATCAGCGATATCCGCCTCTGCATTTGCACGAGCCTCGGTCTCCTTCTTCTTACTCAGGTTCTTGATATAATCTTGTTCATCAGTGATTTCCTGAATGTTAATATTAGTTATATCATAACCAATCTTATTTAATTCAGTACCAAGACTATCCTTCACCTTAGTTTTGAAAGCATCTCGATTTGAGTTAATTTCCTCAATGGACAATGAAGCAATAATCAATCTTACCTCACCCTCAAGAATAGTCTTGATTTGTCCAATGATTTCATTAGCATTAGCACTCAAGAAACGAGCAGCTGCATTTTGCTGAATAGTAGGATCCTGAGAAATGGCAGTAGTTAAAGCAACCTTGACATGAGTTTGAATCATACCACTGTCAGGACCAATTACTTCAGAATTAATCTGATAAGGTCTTAATGACATTACCTTATAATCCTGAATAACAGGCCAAACAAACACACCTCCGCCTGGATAAATCTTAGCAGCAGACTTACCACTAACTTTACCAAACACTACGAGGAGTTGATCACTAGGACACTTGCGATAGCGTGACAAGAGTCCAATAATTGTTAAGATTACGAGCAATACAATAATGCCCGCAATAATCATTGTTGTAAGTGTCATGTTTTTAAATAATGTAATAAGCGTTTACATAATCCTTAATAACCACAGAATCACCTGTTTTGTAAGACTCTCTTGATTTAGCTGGAACTTCAATGGTGCCAACACCATTTTCAGCTGTAACTACATACTTAAATAATGTATCAGCATCTATTGTTTGTAATACTAAATACACTTTAGCAGTAGAACCAATTAAATCTTTACCAGATAAGACTTTAGGTTTGTTTTCAAGTTTCATTAAGAATTTATAGACATAGTAGAGTATTATCACAAAAATAACTCCCAACGCAAATGCAATAAGATAATCATACCACATAACATTGTGAGTTGTAAAACTTTTCACTGACAACCAACCGAAGAATCCCATTAGAAAATGAGTAGCACCTTTGAAAGAGACTACATCTCCTAAGTCTACATCACCATCTGCATCCATGTCTAAGTCAAAGTCTCCTCCGACCCAACTAAGGATAAATCGGATAATAAAAATGCCATAAATAATAGCAGTTACTAAATAAATGTATTGTTCCATTAGAACCAAATTCTTTTCATTAAATTATGAGTTGTTTCATGTTGTTCATACGATTGTAATCGTTTATAGCGAGAAGTAAAAGTTATTCCCATAATATCTTCAGCATATTTTCTGTCAATATAGGTGTACTTTCTACCTTCAACAATTAAATATTCTGGAGTACCATCGGGATTAGCTTTCTTATAGTTACCTTTAAAAATGTCTTTCCAAGAAGTATTCTTGGTAACGTTTGTAGTAATAACTACAGGGTAACCGTTAGAATAATCAATACAAAATGAATTTACTGGATGATCACAAGTAAATAACATATGTTTGTGATTGAATAAATATTCCATTAGAAATTCTTTAATTCGTTTTCTTCATCAGTTATAAATTTACTGTTAGAGTCATCGATAAGTACACGATTTCTCTCGAGAGTTAGATCGAGTGTAGATGCTATAATATCATAGCCTACTCCTAATGAATAGTCAGTAGAATAATAAGCTTTAGCACCTTTATGTGTCTTCTTAAATTTACGAAGTCTACTCTTTTCTAAGTCGGTCATTCTGCGAGCTAACACTGTCATATCTTTCTGTATTAAATAAAACATCTATCATTTCATAGAATTCTTTCTTTCTACGTTCTGCACAATATTTACAGTCTCCTTTATGGGCCAATCCATGACCCCAAGCAATGTACTCACAAGAGTCAACTTCAACTAAGTTGGGATTTCCTATTGCTCCATCATGCTTATATCTGATAAGTTTAACGGAACCATTAGGATTTCTGTTAGTACATGAAACCATTAACAATAATGCTAATAATGGTAGAAGTTTCTTCATTTAATACAAATTAAGGTGTCATTCTCATTAGCCTTTCTAATCCACCTCATAAGAAGCAAAGCTTTCTCAGTAGGATGAAATGCTGCAGTCTCACCAACATCATGTCTATCACTCAAATCGATTTCTAAATGATAAGCGTGGTTATCAGTAGATAAAATGTGATAAACAGCAATACCACCACTCATTACATATTGTAACTGAGCGATACCTTTTACCAAGGGTTTAATGTCGTCTACTATCATGCTCCTAATATTACATATTTTCCAAAGTTCTTTACTGATATTGATTTTCTTAAATAATATCTACATTCAGCTTCAGTAAGCTGTCTACCATGTAATCGTTCAATTACCAATGTTATAGTACTGATATTATTCTTAATTAGATAATCAATTAAGTATTCCTTAGCAAGTTCTGGATCACTAGCAGTAGCAACCCAACAAGTTCCATATAAAGTTTCCTCTATATAATATACTTGAGCATGAACATCTCCATGCCTATAGTACATCCTAAAGCTTCCCTTAATTACATGGTCAGCTAAGTGTTGTCTTAAACTTCTTTTATCCATAATCTAATAATTAATCAGAGGCCCCTGTGAGGATCGAACTCACGACCGATTGGTTAACAGCCAATTGCTCTACCACTGAGCTAAAGAGCCAAATAGAGTTTGTTTAGTAGGCGACGAAACTACTTCAAAGGGTTCAACACCCACGTGCCTTATGTTGCTTTCACAACTTCTTACACCAAAACCTTATCTATTGCGGGGAGAGAGGGATTCGAACCCACTATCTTCGGCTTAACAGGCCGCAGCTATATACCACTTAAGCTTTCTCCCCAAATAATAGTGCCTACTCTCACGAGCAAGCACTATTTCAAAACTCTCATGAATCCTTTCTGACAAAAGGTGCATAGCGGGAAGGATTCGAACCCACGCGTGTCTTACGACAAATGGTTTTGGAGACCATCACCTTCGACCACTCGGTCACCGCTACATGTAAGAGGAGAATTAACTTCTCCCCTTATTCTTTTTTAATTTAGCTAATTTTCTGTCAGTCATATATTGAATAACAGGTCTATAAGCTATCAACATTATACAGTGTAATAGACTAGTGATACATACTATACAAAACCAAGTAAACAAGAAATTGTAAACTACAAAATCTGTAATTGGTACTAACTTACTGCTAATATCTTTAGTAGTAAACATTATAGTTAATATCACATAATGACAAAAGCAATATGGACAGTGGATAAGTTCTTCTAACTTATGATGAAATTTGGATATCCATTCTCGAAAACTTAAAAATATAGAAGTATAACAAATAGTATAACTTATACTAGCTGCACATAATGCTACTAATATAATATATTCTATCATACCCAACCACGTTCTATATTCTCCATCCAATCCTCAATATCATTGAAGTAGTCTCCGTCTTGGTATTCACTATCAACAGGAACATCTACATGATACTCATCATACATACCACCACAACCACAACCTACTCTAACTTTAATGTTAATAGTTCTGGTATTTGCTTTCTCTACTTCTTTACTCTTAATTTTTTCAAATTCTGACTTAAGAGAAGAATCTTCATTAACTTCTATTTCACGTCCTAAAACTTTCTGTTTCATAATTCTTCTATAGCTATTATAATATCCTCTTCTGTTACTCCAGTATTCTTACCTTTTGCTGCACGTCTTACAGCTGATAGACTTGCTCTATCAACAATGTTCTTAATTAGTGCACCAGAAGGAGCAATCTGAGTCTCAAATAAATGTTTAGCAGCCGAAGTAGCTAATGTATCAGAACTGCATTTAGTCTTGTTAAGATATAAACTAAATATTTCTTCAGCATCAGTAACATTAGGTCTTCCTATCTCAATCTTTAAATCAATTCTACCTGGTCTAATGACAGCAGGATCAATTTGATTTGGATGATTAGTTGCGAGAATAATAAATGTATTACTATCCTCAAATCCATCCATTTCTGATAGGAAAGTCGGAACAATAGTAGTTTCTACATCAGAACTTCTACGTGAACCTCTAGCTGGTAATAACGCTTCTGCTTCATCAATAAATATTACTGATTTGTTACCACTCTTTTCAAAGTTACGCCTTGCTCTAACAAATACTGATCTAATATTGTTCTCAGCAGCACCTACATAAGGACTTAACATTTCTCCTCCCTTCATATAGATAAATGAATCTTTAGTTATTCCTTTGCCTTTTAAGAAGTTAGAAGCAATAGCTTTAGCAATAAGAGTTTTACCACATCCTGGAGGTCCATACAATAGGATTCCTTTACATGGTGTTAAACCATACTCCTTATAATACTTTCCATACATAATAGGAGCATTTACTGCCTCTTTAATACGGTCTAATTGTGACTTAACTCCAGCAATCTGATTCCAATCAATAAAATCAAATTTAACCTCTTCGGGAGTTTTCTCCAACTCGGCAGGCATAAAATTAGTAATCATATGTTGATTGATTACTACACGTGTGCCCTCTTTTAACTTAGATTTGTCTAACTCAGGATGTGAAGCAATAATAATTTCTCTTCCATCTTCTGTAGAAACTCTATACATACTAAGAGCAGTCTTAGAAATAATTGTTCCACCGAAGAATGGTCCGTCCATCATCTTGAGTATAAGCGTCTCATACTCACTCAGTTTTTCTCTGAGCCTTTCATTCTCTTCTTGTACTGTCATATCTATTAAAGATAAATGTGGAGCCAGTGGGACTCAAACCCACGCCCCCTGCCTTGCAAGGGCAGTGCTCTAGTCAGCTGAGCTATGACCCCGTAAGGATTCCTATCTTCACAGACTAGAATCCTCTGAACTTTGCTTATGTTTCATCACATTGGTGTCTAAAGAATGTCCACCTAACAGCGCTCCTATGGAATTACCCAATGGACTGTCACCTACTATCGGATGTCCTACACATAGGTTCAGGGTTTCTGGTCTATGGACACTACTACAAACCCTTTTTCGCAACCTTGCCAAGTCATAAATCTATACTACTTGACTGCAACATGAACGACAAGTATTTTAACTATTTTTAACAGAATATTCTTGGTAATACCAGATTAATGACATATAAACGGCTTCTTTCCTTGTTCGGAAATTAACTAAAGTTTTAACATGATTATTCGTCTTTTTAGACCAATCATATATTTCTATACACCATAATCTCTCACCAAAATCTCCTTTATATATTCTCGGGCGAAATTCCATTAACTGAACTTCGTAAAGATAATCAAGGAAATCTATATCTGTTATTTCATTCCTATATTCTTGGTCAGAAAAGTGAAATACTTCCTCAAGTTCTCCTTCTGGAAGTACACTCATTAATAAATCAGTTATCATAATATAAAAAGAAGAGGGGTGGTGTGCTATTACGCCAAATTCTCCAACGGCGGTTTCATGGACATCTCCGTGTGTTGAGAAACCTAATATCAACTACTGACAACTACTCTTCTCATGTAGTGGTCTCCAACCAACTCGTGATCGGTTCGGATTAAGTCTGCGCTCCTCTCGTACTAGTAGACCTTATCCATCATACCTGTCTCCGACTCCGATATCAAACATTGAGCACCCAGGAACGTCCTGCATTTCAGCAGACTTAAGGGAACTCTCCGAAATAGTGCTTATGACTCCGTGTGGCATCGCTAAGCGCGTAGGTTCGCTACCTAGCTGTGACCTTGGTACACCCTATTCGCCCAGGCTACATTACTGAGCATAGTACCTTCCACTCGAAACTCCTTAGATGATGGCTGCTTTCAAGCCCACATCCCACTCTCCTCTTCTATATTTTAAAGATCTAAATAACGCAGTCCTGCATTACCATACAATGATGGTTTAGCATCAGGATTCTTGATGAAGTAGAAATAGCAATAGTCATCATAATGAGTAACTATTACATTCTGTTTAGGATCGATTGCAACAATCTCTTCTCCATCAAATTCGTCACCAATCTTTAAGTTCTTAAACTTACAGTTAGTATCACAATAAGCATAGCTTATGCTACCAAAAGTATAACGACGATAATCATAATACTCTTGAGCCTTAGCACGCTCTTCATCTGTCCAAGTCTCCTCATCTTTCTTATTCATAAAGTCAGGAGCAAGTATAGGATTAAGGTAATGATCAACATCACGTAAGAAAACCTTTACAGTAAACTTATCACGTAAGTTCTCTTCATAAAGAATACGATCAGTACAATAACCTCTGTAACAGTTATAGTGATACTCAAGTGTACTTACATTGAAGAATTCCTTAGCCTTCATAAGACCATTCATACCATGAATATTAACTTCATTAACAATAGTCTTAAGAATATCAATAGTTGATATAGTTAAAGTATCAATGAAATCAATAAGCTCTTGACGAGCCTCTGGTACTTCTAGAGCATCATCAAGATACTCTTCAACAGTCTTTAAGTCTAGATTTCCGAAACGTCTTACATAACGGATACGAGAAGGTCTTCCAACCATATTCTCGTTAATGGTCATCTCATTAGTTGTCAGTAAGAAAATCTTACGATACTCTGAACTATAGACACCATCCATGATTTGAAGAATAGTAGAATCTTTCTCGGAGAAATTCTTCTCAAACTCATCAAAGAATAATACACAATCAAAATTGAATCCACCTAAAAATTCAATCATTGCTTGATTGGTATCTCCCATATCTTTGACAATAATTACTGGGAGATTAAAGTCATTTGCTAAAGTCTTAGCAGTGACTGTCTTACCAGTTCCTTTGGTACCTGTAAGCATAATACCAAAGTTACCAGTAGTGTTTTTGTAGGTCTTTAAGACGTGCTTACAGAACTCTGTTTGCAGACCATACATTTTGTAATCGAAAGTGAATTTGTCAGCATACTTTTCCAGATACCAACCAGACAAACCAATTCCAATGTTGTAAATACCAACAGGAACTGTGTCTACTGTACTGAAATCTCCTTCCACTTTCTTGTAAGTGTTGTTACTTTGTAACCAAGAAATCTTAGTCATAAAAATGCAGAAAATATTTGCTTTTCAACGTCAATTGCTTTGTTGAAAATCTTTTTAAACTCTTCTTCGCTTATTTCAGTTAAATGAAAGTCATTCCAACTTGTTACTTTGTACCTAATAGGGAATTGTTTAAATCCTTCTAAAGACATATAGTTATTTCCTCTTGTCACAGAAGCATTAATACTAAACCATATACCTTCAATAACATAGTTAGGTGCTCCCCAAATTGCAGTTATTTTTATATATCCATTGTAAGTACTTTCTACATTAAATCTAAAATACTTTCCAATTTTCTCTTTGAACTTCTCTTGTTCTAATTTAGCTCTCATTTCTGACAGCTTCTCAAGTTCTTCGCTCAGTTCAGCTTCCCTTTTCTTTATCTCCTCTATCGTCATTAGTTTGAATAGATATTTCGGAAATATAATCAATGTCAATATAATTCTCTATTTTAGAATTCTTATTAAAGATACATAAAGTATCTATACTATCATACATTTCCCAATCCCATAACTCTGGATTAATTTCAAACTTTCCTCTATCTTCTACGAAAATCAAAGCCCGAGAGTTATTCTCCCAGGCTTTGTCTAGTATTAAACAAATAGCTTCAGATGTCATTTACTATAATGATTAGCAATTAAGTCGTGTAAAATCTCTTGCATATCTTCAGAGAAGTTATCTAGATAATACTTTTTACCTGAATGAGAATCGTAAATCATTGCTCGCAATTCAGGATTTGTTGAGAGATCTTCAAGAAGTTCAGCAGCTTCAGAAATAGCTTCATCTTTCTGCTTAATAATCTTTTTAGATTCAGCCTGCTTTTCATTCAAGATTTGAATTTCAGCAGCTTGTCGCTCAACTTTCTTTCGTAGTTCTAATTCTTTATTATTGCTAGCTAAGTTCTTATTCAATGCCTGTAATTGACTATTTAACTTCTTGAGTTTAGAATTCTCTTCTGTTAAACTATCAATTCTAGTTTGCATATCATAAATAACCTGAGATTGATTCTTTATCTTAGTTGATTCTTTACTAAGAACATTATCTTCAAGTATTAAATAAGTAACTATAAACTCTGCAACCTTCTGAAAAGAACTATAAATGAAAGTCTTAAATCCCATGACAACTATGAATTGTCCAGGATTTTCAGGTACAACGATGGTCACATCAACGTTGTCTTTAATGTTACCGAAATGATCGGATACTCTTACTTGTTTTCCACCATCAGTATAACGAATATACTTACTATTGGTAGATACTGACTCGGTAACGGTTACAGGAAGTTTATCCTGTACATATTTAACAATCTTATCAATCATTGTGGAGGCCCCTGGAGTTGAACCAGGATCTCTGGTTTTTCAGACCAGCGCATTGACCACCTCTGCCAGACCTCCGTAAGGGCCAGTTTCACAACTAACCCTGAGAAAAAGTTTTAAAATGGTTAAACATAGTTTGTGAAGGAGGAGGGACTCGAACCCTCAATAACCATCAACAACTAGAATATGATGGTGTTTAAACGAATAAACTAGGATATGTATCATAAACATACGTGTCTACCATTCCACCACTCCTTCAAATTAAAGGGAGAAGTATTCCACATTTCTCCCTGTTACCTTGTTAAAGGCCTCCAACTGAACCGCCAGTCTTCAACGAAGTAAGTTGTCCACCACTTACTCATTATGCGCCCAGTAGATTTTAAAGTCCTCTCTGAGTTAGGACCGGAATAATAGCGGAGGTCGGTGGGATCGAACCACCGACTTCAACATTAAATGTGTTGCGCTCTACCAACTGAGCTAGACCCCCCAGACCTGCAATCAAATATCCTAGCAAAGCAGGCCTGACAGTTTGCTTTCACCGTTCAACATCTTTAGGCTAAATTTATCACATGTTTTAATCCACTTAACTAACGCTCCATTTAGGGAGGGCAGGATATCAATGGACTTATCTTCAGGATTAGAATGCCTTCACTCTTTGCCATTGTACGCACTGCATTCTCAGTTAACCTGCTACGTCTCTACCTCCCAAGCTTTCCTAGTATTTTTATCTCAAAGCATGAGAAAGAACACACACTACTAGGTTGCGTGTAGTATCAGAGGCGGTGTGATACTACAATGTCCCTTTGTCTATTACTAGACGGACCCGTGGACAAGTGAGGAGCGTGCGGGATTCGAACCCGCGAGTTTGTGATTTTAAAATAGATGTTGGGTTTCCACATAAGAATCTCAAGTCTAAAGCTTTTCGACACAATGCTAAATCTAAATATCTAGTATCCAAATAAAGCTACCCTTACGGGCTGTCTAAAGCTAAAGCTTATGTCGATTCGTATAATTACTGTACCTTATTTTCCGTAATGGATAAATTTGACAAGAGCATCAACGTCCAAGTTTGCTTCCTTAGCCTCTACCTCATTCACTTCTTTCAAAGCTACTGTGATAGCGTTAAGTAATGCACTCTTACGACGCAGAAGTTCTGCACGTTTACGCTGCGTCCATTCACCAGTGAATTCCTGATGAGTTGTCTCGGCAACCTTTACTGTTCTGTTTTTAACAGTAACTTGTGCACGATAATTCGCAGGCATGTGTTGTGGATCGATATTAGGATCCTTCAGAATGATTTCTTCCTTTTCAGTAGTTCTCTCGTCTGACTTAAGAACTGGAGTTTGGAAGATTTCACGTCCTTCATACTGAGCATCAGTACAATCCTCGTAGATCTTTGCATCACTACGAACAGGAATGTTCTCATACATAGTATTAAGTTCACGACTTGTGAGAATGTTGCGAAGTCTCATCAATTCGATAGCACTAAGCTTACCAAATGATACACCATCAACAACTAACTCCACACGATAAGCATCTCCAGAATTGGTAGACTCGATGCTAAATAGTTCTTTCAGATACGGAATGTATCTTTCCTCGAACCAGTCTAATTTCTCTTGCACAGTTGTCTGCACACGAGTCTGAGTGTTTCTCTCCGGTCTCTCGTCGTAACCATTAACCGCAGAGTAGGTGTTCTTCTCACCACGGAACGCTCCTTGTTTGGTTTTGAAGAACGCAGCATAGTCTTTGACCATAGCTGCTGCTGAGGCTGATTCATGATCAACCTTAGCAAGAAGAGTGTTCATCTTCATAATTACTAATCTATTTAAATAGAAAAAGCTCCCTGAAGGAGCCTGTTGAGTGGCGCAGACCGGACTCGAACCGACACTCCCGTCATCCCAAATGACGAACCTTAACCAATTAGGCCACTGCGCCATAACCTTACTACAAGAGTAAGGCTCTTTGTTTTACTAATCGTTCATACATACCAATCATTTGCCATTTATAATCACGCTTAATTATAAGCATAATAGCAAATACAGAAAACCAAGAGAAAATTGCTACTCCTAATGTCATCCACGTCCTAGTATATGTTGACATACCATTTTCATATTTCAACCACTTATGAGCAAGCCATAAAGCAATTAAAACACCAATTAAATATACCACCATAAATATCAGAATTAGTTAGTAAAAAGCATCTTCTTAAGTTTTTCCAACTCTTTTTGATGATTTTCAATTATCCTCTCGTGATAATGAATCTCTTTCTTAATCTGTTCTTTTGTCATGTATTCGAAATTTGTGGACACTGATGGATTCGAACCATCGATCTCTTATTTATTTCTTAGATAAAAATATCGTTTACTATTTTTATTTAAACTTCCGAAATTTTCAGTTAAACTATGGCAATTTGGGCATAATAATTGTAGATTATCCTCGTGATTATTTGAACAATCACCATCTATATGATGAACTTCTAATGGTATGTTACCTGTAATCGGATTAATTTCTCCCCAACCACATTTCTAACATTTACCATTATATTTCTCAAACATATATCTTCTAACAAATTGAGCCATTTCATTATTTTTTCTAGTACCACTATCTTCACCGCTTTTCCACTTTTCAATAGAAACTTTATAAGTATATTCCATTTGACATTTATTAGAACAATACTTTTGATTTAAAGGTATTTCCTTTCCGCAATTTAAACAGTAATTTTTCTTACCAGTACCTTTATTAAAAGTTTCTGAATCATTAATCTTTCGTCTTTGTGGTAATTCTATACCAAGCTTCTTAGCTTGTTTCTTAACATTGGCGCCAGAACAACCATACATTCTTCCAATTTCTTCATAAGAAATATTATCCTATAAAATATATTTCTCTAAATTCTCTTTTTCTTCTATCCAATTAATCATACTTATTAAAATTTAATTATTCATAATTTCATCTATTCGAATATAATTACGAACCGATATAAATCCAAATAATATGACTCAAGGTTAAAAGTTCGAATGTATTTAAATAATTTTAGTAGAGACACCCAGATTCGAACTGGGGCGACAACCTTGTAAGGGTTGCATGACTTAACCACTACATCATGTCTCTATTTAGGACGCAAGCGCTACTGAACCAGCTGAGCTAAGCATCCAGATGGTGACCTAAGCCACCCGACATCAAAAATGTCCAGAAAAGAGGGATTTCTTAGCAGGTTTCACATGAAATATGTAACTCTTTGGCATATAGATTTCCATCTTTTTGTCGTCAGAGTCTAATTGCATAAATATATACTGTTTTAGAAATATTAGTATACGCTTATATTCTAAAAAACCAGTACATACAATTGTAACTGCGTCTTTGTCCTCTCGAATGTTGTTTTCTTCAACAAGTAATTTAAACTTAGTTGGAGAAGGGTTAACATGACCCTTAATTTTCTTAAAACAAATTTCCTTCATGATGCTGTTAGTTAATGTAAGATGTGGCCCCGGTAGGATTCGAACCTACTCAGCCCGAAGGCATTTGATTTACAGTCAAACCCGTCTCTCCAACTACGGCGCGTGGCCAAATTGTGGAATAAATCCACAATCATTCACCCCAAGTTACATCAGGATCATCAATGAGTTCATGCCAAATTGTATCAAGCTCTTCTTTATCATATTCTTTAGGTACTATTTTATCAACAGTATTTCCTCCTAAAGTAATATAATAACACTTGACGCCATCTTCAAAACCCCAAGGCTTTGTAGACAGATCATGAACATTTCCGTCTTCTGAAACAATAAAATCCAAGGTATCAAATGGAGAATCGGTCTCTTCAATGTAATTTTTACATTCATCAATTATTATAGATGTGGCTGCATTATCGGCCGTTCTTACCCCTGTTAAGTGAATTTTACTATAACTTTCACCTAAACACACATTAAATTCTCCACTGTCATGGACAGTTTTTAAAATAAATAAATCTTTCATAATAAATAAATTAATTAATTAATAAATAAATAAATGAGCCTCCACCGTGATTCGAACACGGGTCTGAGGATTACAAATCGACTATTCTAACCAACTAAACTATAGAGGCAAGTTTTGCAGGGATTAACCACAAAACCCTGCTAATTATACATCCCCGTTAATGATGTATAAATTAAGTCCTATGTGAGCGAGCTTTCAACGGTACTCGTGGACTGGTTTTTTGCCGGACGTAAGGGGTTCGAACCCTTTGTTTTACTAGAGTGACAGTCTAGTTCCCCTACCAATGGGGCTCAACGCCCGAAATAGAACATCTCTTACTTATGAGGAGTTTCAACCTCAACCAACCTATTAAGTGACCCCTGTTTGTTATCGCGACTCAAAACAAGGTGTATTAAAGGCCTCCCATCCAATCTACTAACCATCTAAGCTATTCATGGTGTTCATTACTTTTGTAAGTCCTCAGAGATGTTCTTTATATTTAGTAAGCAAGATTATAACAGCTATCCAAGAAAGACAACTTATACATCCTACCATACCCGATTCAACTTCTTCGCCATTATCTAAGGCTTTTTTAATCATATTTCCGCATATCCAAGCGGATACTACACAACCAGAAATATATATAGTTGCTAAGAAAAGATTTCCGTCTATCATAGTTAGTAATTTTTGATTTTCAAAATAAAAATATATTATTGTTTGTTAAATATATCTAATGTATGAAAACAATAATTTTAGGTACTGCACATTTAAAGAGTACTCCAGGTAAATGTTCTCCTGATGGAAAATTCCGAGAATATAAGTACTCAAGAGAGGTTGTAGCAGCTGTTAAAGCAATTCTTACAAATTTAGGCTACAATGTCTTTGTAGATATTGAAGACGATGATTTAAATGTGACACAATCCCGTGAATTATGTTTAAGGTGTAAAATGGTAAATGATCTATGTAAAATATATGGTGATTGTGTTTATGTTTCAATTCACGTTAATGCAGCAAGTTCAGATGGTAAGTGGCATACTGCTACAGGTTGGGAAGCTTATACAACTCCAGGCAAAACCAAAGCAGATGAATTAGCAACTTGTTTATATGAAGCTGCAAAAAAGAATTTTAAAGATGTAAAACTCAGAACAGATATGTCAGATGGAGACCCAGATAAAGAAGCACATTTATATGTTCTTAAACATTCTCTATGTCCAGCTGTTTTAACTGAAAATCTATTCCAAGATAATAAATCTGATGTAGAGTATTTACAAAGTGATAGAGGATTTCATGAAATTGTCAGAATCCATGTTGAAGGTATTCTTAAATACATCAAATCACATTGATTAAAGGCGGACTGCTCTCACGAGTGGTTCGCCTTTTCAAATACCCTAACATAAAACGGAAGTAGCAATAGACAGATTTGAACTGTCGATCTCAGCATTATGAGTGCTGCGCTTTAGACCGCTAAGCTATATTGCTAAAAATAGGAGAGCCATAAAGACTCTCCCTCTTTTCTAGATCAAACGGTCGTCTCCCGACGAGAATTCTAAAAGGATAACGCGATGTCTCACGACAGTCCGCTGTTTAACAAATAATTTTATAATGTTATGTAAAAATAGTAGCGGTCACAGGAGTCGAACCTGTTATTTCTAGCTTATGAGGCTAGTGTGATTTATAACTATCCAGTTTCACTCGACCACGATGTGTAGCGGGAGCAGGAGTCGAACCTGCGTAGATCAGCTTATGAGACTGAGCTGGAACCACCTCCAGTCTATCCCGCGATGTTTGGGCTCAATTTGAGCCCAATTTATTACTACAATATTCACACAAACTTACTTTATTACTAAAGTCAGCATGTCCTTTAGCATCCCTCATTATACATTTAGGATTATCCTTAGGGCAATGTGGATATTCATAGTACGTATGAATAAATTCATGAATGACAAGCTTCCAAAGATCTCTCTGTTTGTTTCGTAACCTTTTATCAGAAACTATGCAAGCATGAGAACTTGAAATACTTGAACCTAAAACACCCCAGTCTACAACACCATATTTAAAATCTCTACAGATATCTTTATGAGTAATACCTATATAGATATTATGTGATGTAGCATTCTTACTTAAAGAATTAATGATTTTATCTATCCTATACTTGGTTTTTGTATCACCTAAATATTCGGAAGTGAGGTGTTTCTCTGGTAAAACTTTTACTTCAAATGTTCCATATAACATTTGTTCAAGATGCCTTTCAAAGACAGTCTTTAAATTCAAAGTTTCTTCATAAGAGTAATCATACGGTTGTAAGTAGATGGTAGCATATGGAGTACTATCTACTGGGATCCTTATTTCCTCACATTTAGTGCAAAGAAATAACATTGAAATCAAAACTAAAAATCTCATTTAAATAAGCTTTTGATTCTACCTATTAAACTTGTGTCAGGAGATTCATTATAAACAATAGGATATTTTTCTCCTTTCCACGAAGTATATACTGAGTCTTGATTAGCAGTAAAATGAGTTTTTAATTTTCCATTATCTTGATAGATATAATTTCCTTCGGTTTCAGGTAATATGTAGACAGAATCGCCTTGTTGTATAGTTTTAGAATCGTATAATCCTTTAAGTACTCCTGGATAAGGAGATACACAACCATAACTAAGCCTCTTATTACCTTTCTTTAAAGCATCTAATCTGCCTTTAGATGCAGGCGAATGGATAGCTGTTCCTGTTCTAGTACCATTTTCATACTATAATCTATAGATAGGTTCTTTGCCTAAATATGGACTTTCTGGAGCAGCATCAGCTATTGTAAATATACCAGCTGGTGTCCTACCAGATGCAACACTCCAATCTGTTTTATCAGAATCTGCATCCTTACTTAATATAGTAGTTCCATCACCTATATTTCTACCTAATGATACATCATGTTTAGCTAAAAGTGAATCACCTCTATAAACACTCATAGTACCATTTCGTTTATCAATTACTATATATGGGTTATTAACTCTATTAGTCTTTTTGTGATTTATAATAGCTTGTAAATCATACATTTCTTTACCAATAGAATCGGATTTAACTGAATCATTAGAAACAACTTTCTATTTAGGAATAAACTTTCTTTTTAATGTTCCTGATTGTTCATCAATATCATAACCCATCTATTTAGCATTCTCCATAGCTGTTCTGGTCATTCTTCCAGTTATACCATCAACAGCTGTATTGTATGTAGCTTCCTTACCGTGTCTATCTTTAATACCTTTAAATGCACCCATCTTCCATAAATTATCTTGTAATTTAGCAAGATTATTAGATTGCATAGGTGCTCTATTTTTTCTATTGGCTCTAGCGTCTGCTTTACGGAATTGTTGTACCTCATCTTCGGCTTGTCTTGCCTACATTCCTACTTGTTTAACACCTTGATTAACCCAGGTGTCTATTTTTCCACGTCTTTCGTGATCAGCCTATAAAAGAGGATTTCCGAATTGATATTTCTGTATCATCATTCTGTAGGTAAATATCCTGTTTGCTAAGCAAATTTTGTCCAATCATCTCCCAATGAACCCGCACCAGCTGTACCAAGAGTACTAACAGCAGGTTTAGCATTTACACCATACTTTCTAGTAAGCTCTTCAGATATTGGTTTTAGTTTTATAGGATTCTATTCAACATATTTTTGAGCTATTCTTTCTGCAGCTTGTTTTCTAGCAGCATCCATTCTAGCATCGCTTTGTCTCTATTCATATGCACCATTCCATGCACCAGCATTAGTTTGTAAAGCATTTTGGAAATCAGTAAAGTCTCCTCCTCCTAAGAAACTTCCTCCCCAACCATTCTTGGTATGGAAAGTCTTTCTAATATTAGCATCGGAATAATCTCCACCTAATGCTCTATCAACATCGCTGCGGAATTGTGTTTGCCAAGCGTCACCTTTCCAACCTTCTTTTGCGGAATTATGCATAAAGTTAATTAAATCGGCATTACTTCTAATACCCATTCCTTTTAACTTATTAGCAAAATCATTACCTTCATATGTATTAGATGTTTTATATCCAAATGGATCCGCAGCATCAACTACTGGTTCAACTTCTTGTTGCTTTTCTTTGAGTATTTCTTGATCACGATTCTTATCCATTATACCACTTGCAGCAAAATTATTCCAAGCAGTTTTAGAATCATTTCCAAATTTACCATCAGCACCAAACTTACCTACACTGAATCCCATATTATTAAGATATTCTTGTAGTTTGGTAGCATCATTTAAACCATTAGTTTTCAACCAGTTTTGTTGTTCCTATGATAAACCTCCTATAAAATCATTGAACTTATTTCCCCAATTAATAGAAGTTCTTTTAGGTTTACTAGTTATTACTACATCCTGTTTAACAGCTGCTCCAGCATCAACAGGTATATCAGCTTGTGGTTTAATAGCAGGATTAGCTTTAATAAGAGTTCTCATGTTTCCTACAGCATCTCTAACCCAATTAAATTGAGGATTAGATACTTGACTAACAGGATGACCCTAAGCGTCCACAGTATAATAAGTATCTCCTTGTCTTACATAAGTTTTACCTTGAGATATAAATCTTGTTGGACGATCATCATACTCCTCAAAGTATCTATCAAAATCGTTAGCATGATTATTAGGATCAGCATCTCTCCATCTTCTACTTTTGTAAGCTTTCTTAGTTTTTCTATTAATCCAGATATTAGGATCATTAGGACTTCTAAAATATGTCCCATCCTAAGCTTTTATAATAGAATGCTAAGCTTTAAATTTCTAAATTTCATTCATAATTAAACGTTTAATTAAATTAATGTTTCTCAACATGAATCCGGAATAGTTGAGAATTTATCTATTGATATATCATGCGATATTATAGATATTTCTCAACAATTCCAACTTTATTATGTTTAATTAGGAAAAATCAAATAAAAACCTCTAGGTTACCATCCTAGAGGTATTCACTCTTGCGAGCTCTGCCAGTTTCTTTACTTCAAAAGAATTGTTTGGTCTAAGAATGACCGGGTCTTTACTTCAGTACCGGACTCTACGGGTGCATCGCGTGTTAACGATGAAGATGCGCCTAATCATCGGGTTTCCTAGTAGTATTGGGGACAATTGCTTGGTTTAACAATTGTTTTCCCCTTAGCTACTTTCACTACCTTGTCTCCGACATAGATAGTGACAATATCGTCAGTATTCTCCATAATCAAACGATAGGAGAACGTGTTTCACAACAGATTCTCCTTATATGGCTTTAAAAAAAGATTCATCGTGCGGAATACCGGAATCGAACCGACATCTGAACGTTGGAGGCGTCCCATCCTACCATTGAACGAATCCCGCAAATGCTCCTTGAACCCGTTAGGTGAACTCCAGAGCCTTACCAGCTGACTGTCCAGTAAGAGTTTAACTCAGAACGTTGAATTACACGTTCCCAGGAGAGCAGTCAGTCTCTAAAGGGCAACTATAAATAACAGTTTCTGAATGTGTCGCGAGGACGGGACTCGAACCCGCTTTCTCCGGCTTCTGCGGCCGGTATTCGTAGTCTCTAAGATGTACAACTTCCATCAATCATTCTAGACTGATATCAGGTCTAACTCCATCCGCTTGAATATACTGTAATGAGAAGGCTTAGTCTAGAATAGACCTCTCCAGTAGTGATAGAGACACCGTTAAACTTCCTCGCAAGAGTTAATAAAGTGTTACTCAAGGTCAATCTTTTCAACCACCTCGAGTGAATATGTTCCAACTTTATCACGATATTCATGATATCTCTTGATAAAGTCTTCTGCCTGTTCCAAAGAATTAAAGCCTATATCTGTATTACCTATGAAACCACATGAATACATATGATAATCCTTTATTCTTTCCCACCAAAATCCTACTTTTTTAAATGGTATAAAATAGGTACTTTCAGTTAAACCTTCTCTGTTCAGACCATAAAAGGTTTTCTTTACAATTTTATAATGTTTCATAGAGCAGGTAAGGAGAATCGAACTCCCATTTTCGGCTTGGCAAGCCGACGCACTAACCGTTGTGCTATACCTGCATTAAAAAGTATTGGAGCTACTCAGTAAAGAGATCTTTTATTTCTACTTATTAACCAAGTCTACTTGCAAGTCAGTTTGTTGGCATCATAAGAGAATTTGCCCTAGGAACGAACAACGGGCTATCCGGACATACCGGTCCAATACTACTTTTTATAAGAATCTAGTCTGTGATAAAGTTGTAAGCGTGTAGACTGAGAATGAGGTAGTGGCTGAGGCCTACAACAGCAACTGAGTCTGAGACTGTCTTCGACTACCTAACGCATTAGGACTTACGTCTTTGTCTCATACTATCCCTGTATGAAAGGGGCTGTTGTAGTCAGAAAGCAACATATTAGACCGAAGCCTAATATCAATGTAGATTTTACTTTGATAACCATTCTTGAAGATGCTACAACTTCATCAATGTAAATAGTGGATAAGCCTTGACATGGACTCCCGGCAATATCATCATTAAAGACGACTACCGAGAGCTGAAGACTATGTCAACACTAACCTAGATTATTCCTTAGGAGTAAGACTTTCAAGATAAGTATAAACCTCCTTCAAGTTGTCAGGAACTATAAACTTAATCTTGCTAATCTTAGCGTTCTCATCCAGCATCCACTGGTTGTACTGTAGAGTTAACTCATGCATCTTATTATCGTAAGCAGCACGCTCTTCCTTATACGTCTGGAGACGGAGATTTCTCTCATTGTTCTCCTCAGTATTACGAATATCTAACTTCTTACGAAGGTCAGACTTCATATGGTTGAGTTGCTGTTCTATCTTACGATACTCGGCTTGCAACTTGTTGAACTCAGTATCAACTAGTTTTGTGTCGATTGAGGGCACATGATGGTAGATAAGAGTATCACGACCACGACCATCACTAACATATGGTTTAGACACGATTTCGTGCATACGAGCACGTGCTCTATCCATTGGCTGGTCAGGGTGAATGAACTTACCATACACAGAAGCCTTAGCCTCAAGTGCGAGATACATCTGACGATCCTTTACAGAAAGTTCATCAATAATATCACTAAGAGTAGAACTCTTAACCTCACTTGATTTGAGAACAGGCTCTTCTGGTTTCTCAATTCCCTGAGCTTCCATCCAAGAATAGATATTAACTCCATTGACAGTTCTGCGAATCTTCTCAAGAAGTTCTCTGGCTTCTGCAAACCAGCTAATGAATGCATTCATTTTGCCAATTTCTTTGATTGCCAAATCTATCTCGTCAATAGACTTCATACCAGTGTTGGTCTGTTTTGGATTAGCATCCGAACCGACTACATCAATAAATGAATCTACGAAGGATACATTCTTGAGAACGCTCTCATAGTGTGCTTTTATTTGTGAAGCAAGTGCACACAAATGACTTGCTGAAGTCTCATTGAGACCTTTCTCGCCTTCCTTGGCGAAAAATACGCTGTTATATTCCATGTTCTTCTATATATTTTCTAACGTCTTCTCTATTATCATAATAACCTGAATCTCCAATTAAATTGGCGAGAGAACCATGTAAGAACTTAACCATTTCTGGTTTAGTCTTATATGTAATAAACATCAGCCAAGATGCACCTAAAGTATTGCCAGAATGCTCTGAATATCTAAAGTTCGGAACATTTTTAACAATATCAGAAATCATAGGCTTTTCACCAGTTTCTTTCTCAAATGCGGTTTTGAACTCTTCTAGATAAGCATTAATATCTTCTATATCTTTGAAGTGTTCATAAAGAGTTAAAGATTCTTCCATCACAAACATTTCATAGTCGAACAATTCATCATCCTGAAATGAATGATCAGTATTTTCTACAAATAAGTAGTCGAATCTCTTAATTCTGTCTTGATATTCCTGTGGTAAGCTTTGTAAGTCCATAATTGTGGCCCCAGCGGGAGTCGAACTCGCACGGACATTGCTGTCCAAGGGATTTTAAGTCCCTCGTGTCTACCATTCCACCATGAGGCCAACCTTAGAGGTTATCTGTATTCACGAATATCGATCAAAGTGCTTCGAGGACCATCTTCACGCCATATAAGTTCTAGTGTAACTTCCTCATCATCAAATTCTATCTTGAGAAATGATTCATTAGCAATTAACCGAACATCATTAGCAAATATTAAGTTGTGTTCTCTTATAGCACTAATCAAATCTTCCTTGCGGAACACCTGAGTACCTCTTATGTAGTGCTCAAGTTGCTTTCTCAAACCTTCTTTGATTGTCATAGGCTTAAAACAAGGAACCCACCAAACTACTAAGAGAATGATGGGTTCCAAAGTTAATTTTTGTTAATTACTGGATTTTTCTCGAACAATGTCATCGTCATCAAGTTCTGTCCAATCCTTGATGATATCCATGACACACTCAGCGCCAAGCTGTTCTTCAGGATCCTCAGAGTTTAAGTCTGCTTTGATACCCTCATAGAACTTCTTCTTGAGAATAGGCTCCATGAAGCCCTTCTTTGCAGTATCAAAATAGAATACCTCTACTTTTGAATCCGCATACAAAGAACCAACCTTGGTCTCTACATACTCTTGCATTTCACCCTCAATTCGGAAGTCATAGATAAGTTTGCCATCTTTCTCCTGTACATCCTTTTCATCAAGTAATGCACACTCTTTGTGAATGAAGAAAGCGGGAACAGCAGATTCAACATGTTTAGCAACCGCAATATTAGCCATAGCCTCAGCAGCTTTTACCACTACACGATAAGGAAGGTCTTTCTTAGCTGCCTTAAAGAAGAACATATGGTTTTTTAAATCTACGTAATATGTGCCCATCGGACACTCAACAGCTTCTTCAAGTTCACCGTAGACATGAACTGAATACTTAAGTTTCTTTTCCATACGCTTTTAAAGTTTTTATTTGTTATTGTAAATGTATTCAAAGAAAACCCTCCAACTCTCTCAAAGCTGGAGGGGCGCACGAACGCTCTCTTACAATAACTAAAAACCTTAATAGCACCACATTGGAACTATGGGATTACATTGCAAGCGTCCATACTTTCTCCCAGATCTGGGAGACAACCAAAAAACTCTCGAGAGGATCCGAGTCTTTCCCCTCTATCAAATTCCGAAGAAAATGACTTATTTAATCTCGGCATAGTGGAGAGATGTGGATTCGAACCACAACTGGCTACTTTAGAGGTAACAGTGCTTCCGACCCTTTCAGATATTCACACTATCTCTCCTATTTTTTTTTTACTTTCTCATGTTTCTAACTATATTTCTATTTATAAAATCAAGATTAATATCCTTTAACATATCTTCACACATTATATCTAGTCCATCTTTTATTTCAGATTTATATTGAGATAAATCATTCATATAGGTAATATATGTGTTAAGATTAGCTACTACTGCCAAACCGTTTAAAGTTCTTTGATACGAATAAATACCTTTCTTATATTGTAGAAACGAAACAGGAGATAGTTCCTTAACCAAATATGGTAAAAAATCTTTACCACAATTTGTACGCTCTATGAAACGGTCAATAAAATGTTTAGTAAATTTAGTTATAAATCCTCCAAGTTTTAATTGGTAATACTCTTTATATCCAGCAGAATTATTTACTTGAATAAAATAAATCATGCTAAAATCCTTTAAAGTACCTTCTCTTGAAGAATAATATATTAAAACTTTATTTCCATCAACCATAATTTCATCATGATGCTTCCAAACTATTAACTTGCCTCGCAAAGAATTTTTAATCTTTTTTCTAAAAGCTTTAGCATATGGCATAGCTCTATTATATATAATAGGATACATTTTGGAAGCTTCATTCTGGATTTCATCCATTGTCATTGTATCTATTATCATGTGCGAAAAATTATTTACAAAAATTGGAAGCAGCTACTGTAATTCACTGCTCCCTTCAGTAGAAGAATAACCCGATAAAATCGGATCGTGGAAGGGAGAGGAACCGCCCCTCTCATACGATCTATACAAGAAATCGCGTTTTTACTCGGACATTAAAATATGCACATCCCAATGTCACTTAAACTACCTTCCGTAATCAATTTGTGCTAGGTAAGAGAATCGAACTCCTGTTTTGACGACAATTCTTTGCAAGCTACGGAATCGCCGGCCTATTCTGACCACTAAATTAACCTAGCGAGATAATTAGAGACCTTGCAGAAAAGCCTCTACTTCATAAACTGGTATTTCTCTTACGAGTATCCCAGCCAATTCATTTGCCCAATAACCATTACGATTTTCCTCCACAGTAATGTTCCAATGAGGAGCAGAACCAGGACTAGTTGGTTGGAACTTCATAATGTGTTTGATAGTAACTACATGATGGAATATGTCCACCGCTTTCATTCCAACCTCATACAAATAAGGTTTAGAAGATATTGGGTTACCTTCATGATCCACATCTGTTTCCTTTAGGGCATCAGGATTCCACGCATTCTTAGTAAGAAGAGCGGAACCATCTTCGTTCATGTTAAGAAAAAACTCTTTCATACCTAGAGTGTTTAATGAGCCATTTCACGAGCGAATGCCATACACCCATCAATCAGTGTGCTTAAACTATCACTGACTGCTTGGATTTCAACATTCTTTCCTTCTTCATGAATTACAAATTCAGGACCTTCATAATGTCCATGAACATCTGCATTCATTTCCCATAAGTCTTCGAGAGTTTTAACAGTCCTTTTAGCTTTCTCGATAACTTTTTCATTTTCGGGAGATTTACCAGCACAGAAAATCCAATGCTTGTACTCTTCGTGCCCGAAATATTCATTAAGGGCAGAAAAGATTTTACCTTCTAATTCACTTCTTGTCATATCATGAGAGTTAATATTTGTGCCTAGTGAAGGATTTACACCTCCGACCTCTTCCCACTCTGGAAGCGCTCTTATAGTATCTGAGCTAACTAGGCAAGTAAAGAGCTGAGTATATGACTCTTTTTCGCCTCGACAGCAGAGCTGTCAAGACTTGGTGCCATTACAGGTTATTGTACACCTGCTTACACACTGACACTTCTGCCAGTAGACACCATAGGGACGAATTTTCATAAAAATTCGCAAAAACTGCACCGAACTCATAGCCGCTTCAAGTCTGAGCTCCCTGCCGGGAATTCGCTTGGTAGGATGCCTCCTCCGTACTCATTACTATTCACGATACTCTGATTTGGGCTTGCGACCCTCCTCATCCCGCATCTTCCCCTCTCACAGCCGAAGCTTGAAAGGTAGGCAGCGGAGATAACCCCATTTTCTGTTCACTGTGCGCGCAGCGCTTGTGCTTTTTTTTAATTCGAAATTCATTAAATGAATGACTGGACTTGAACCAGCGCCCGTCACATTAACTATGTGAGACTCTAACCTAGCTGAGCTACATTCTTCTTTTTTTTTCGAATGACTTGTT
>Ga0247610_10000571_pt1 | contig 50579 bp, 54 predicted proteins | sample 174DNAGHGhighgp2_FD_193483 | JGI IMG/M metagenome (GOLD analysis project Ga0247610, IMG submission 193483) | Sheep rumen microbial communities from Palmerston North, Manawatu-Wanganui, New Zealand - 1742 DNA GHGhigh gp2 | ecosystem: Host-associated > Mammals > Digestive system > Stomach > Rumen...
ATATTTGTGACTACGAGGAATTAAAAGACGATTATGAGAAACTTAAAAGGGATTATAAAATACTTGAATATACGCTGGATAAAGTTGTGAAACAGCCATATGTTTATAGCTTTCATTTTAGTGGCGAAAGCGACAAAGATTTAGTAGAGGCAATGAAGAAAGGGCCAACATGCAATGAATAATATAACATTTGAACAATTTATAAAAACATTTAATTTTAGATATGTTAATGATATAAAAAGTAACGGGGACTATGATAATGATACCTGCATTGTAAGGATATACCCACCGACCGATGAATTTAAGGCTCATAATAATGACTGGTTTGAATTTGGTTTATATGACTTTGGTGAAAAGGAATCAACTTGGGATAGATGTAAAAAGGTATTAGCTCCCGAGATACTTAATAGCTTTATAGATACTTTTCAATACAACCCAGACTATAATAATGTAGTTACAGTTTATTTAACAAAAGATAAGAAGATGAATGACTACTAGCGGGAGGAAATAATGGATGAGAGAGATGACCGAGGGTTAATATATTCTGTTTTACAAAAATTGAATTTATATAGCAAGTTAGATGAATATTATGATGTTGGTTTGGTTGGTTTAGCACGGGGCATAAAAACTTTTAATGAGGCTCTTGGAATTCAAAGGAGCACTTATTATACTCATTGCATAAGAAATGAAATAGTAAAAGAATTCATTAAGAATAAAAGGAAGAAGCGTTTAACAAATGAAACTAAAATAAGTTTGAATTCTAATGTTTTTAAAGAAGATAACAGCGTTGAACTTATAGATTTTATTCCAGACCATCGTTCAGATATTGAAAAACAAATATTACAAAAAGAAAAAATAAATGAAATAAAAATATATGTAAATACAAAATTAAATAAAAAATACAGAGATATTTTCATTTCTTACTACATAGAAGAGGTTCCAACGGCAAAAATAGCAGAAAAATACGGTGTAACTGCGTGTATGATTAATGTTTATGCAAGAAAAATAAGAAAAATGATAAGAAAAGGAATAGAATTCCATGAAAGATAATGAAAAAATAGAAAAATTAAAACTTTTCTTAGAGGAAAAAATTATTGAGCTTCAAAAGAAAATGAATAAATCTAAAAAGGGTTTGTACTGCTATGTTGTTGATAAAGCAAAAAGAGATGTGTGCAAGGAGATATTAGAGAAGTTATGAATTTTAAAGAGTTTGTTGATAAGATAGATGAAATATACGATGAGCTTAAAAGAAGGAAATTATTAACACATAATTCTATAGCGTATAATCCTGAAAGTTGGAAAGTAAAAATTAAAACGGTTCCTAAAGAGGGTTATTTTGGAACTTTTTGCGTAAATGTTAAAGATGTAACTATGGGCATTGATTGGGATGATGGAACTATTTTTATTACTAGCGATGTTCCTTTATATGAGGAGGCACAAGATGTTGACTTTAGATGAACTAAGGAAATTAAATAAATCAGAATTGAATTTGGACGAGCGTATGAACCTTTTAGATAAGTCAGATTTTTATGATGAGTATTTAATAAAATTAATGAAAAGGTTTGAGGAAAAAATAGACTTTGAAAAATACTACTTATCATATAGTGGTGGTAAAGATAGCCATTTCTTATATTGGTTTATAAAAGAAGTATTACAAGATAATAAAATAAAAATAGTAGGCATCAATACATATATGGAACACCATGAGATTTTAAAAAGAATAATGGACAACTGTGATATTGTTCTTATACCTAAAATGAAACCATTTGAAATAAAGAGCAAATATGGCAGTCCATGTTTCAGCAAACAGCAAGATGATTTTATAGATAGATATCAAAAAGGCAGTCGTTCTCAGAGTACATTACAAAGAATATATGGCACAAATAAAGATGGTGGCCCGACTATGTACAAAATAAGTAACAAAGCCAGAGAATTATTACTAAATGGTAAATTGCATAGAGTGAGCCCTAAATGCTGCACTTATTTAAAGAAAAAGCCTGCTCATGATTTTGAAAAGCAAACTGGACTTAAACCAATCTTAGGAATAAGAGGTGGAGAAAGTATATCGAGAAAATCAAAATATCAGGCTTGTTTGAATAAAAAAGGAACTTTTACTCCACTATGGGATATGTCTGATGACATAATAAATGAATTGTATAAGAGATATAATATAGAAATACCGGAGATATATAATCATGTACTTAGGACAGGTTGCGCTGGTTGTGTTTACGGGATGTATAAACATGATACAGAAAAAGAGTTAAAACTACTTCCTGAGGGACAAAGAAAATTTGTAGAAGAATATTTTAAAGAGAGTTACAAAGTTAGAGGGCTTGATATAGATAAAATAGAAAAGGAAATAAAAGAAAAGGAGGATTAATATGGGCTGGTATTATCTTATAGTATTCTTCATGGGCATGTTCATTGGATTTGGAATTTGTGCCTGTGTAAGAGTTGGAAGCGAAGCCGAAAAAAGATGTAGCAAAAAACATTGACCTCCATCTTTTTTTATGATATAATTTATCCACTTATTTGAAGGAGGGATGGCGTATGGATAATAGTGATGTAAATGCAATTTTAAAGGGGCAAAAATTTAATAATCAAATGATGCTTGTGACAGCCGGGTTTGCTGGAAGGGATGCTCTTAGAAGTAAAATTAATCCAGTTTTACAAGAGGCTATAGAAGATTTTAAAGATAGAATTTTTGGTGAGATAATAGTTCCTAATTTAAGTTTTATAGACAGAGCCTTATTACTTTTTGGAATTCAAAATTATGCTTTAAGAAATTGTTTATTACAATTAGATGAATATGATAGGGTAATAGTTTATTACAAAGGTAAAAAAATAGGTATGACTAGATTTCTATATAAAGAAAGAGAAATGAATAAAATGGAGCTTGAAGCAATATTCAATGATGCTGCAGAGCAAGGATTAGATGTATGTGTAGAGATTACTATTCCCGGTCAAAATCAGACCGAGTATGTAATAACTAAATATAAGAACTTATCTAATAAACTAAATTATTATATGAAGAACTATGATGATGAATTAAATCATAATAAACATAAGGGCGAGAAAATAGTGGATGCTATGCCTATACAATTTATATTTGGTAATGAACCAGAAAAAAACGGCGAATAGCCGTTTTTATTTTTTTTAGAAACCTTGATTTCTTCTTCTCTGTTTATCCCAACTTCTTCTTAATGCTGGGCTGTCTTTTGATGTATTAAAAACCCAAGGCGCTAATATTAAACAAAATAATAATTCAAACATTCATACCCCTCCTTTTTTATTCTTTTATGCTTGTTCTAACTCTTTTAATCTTTCTTCTATTTCTAAATAGCTCATAGTCCATAAGCTGCCATTTTTATATTGAAATCCAAATTTGTATTCATTTGCAAAGATATATTTATATCCCATCTTCTTACAAAATGTTTTTGCTATTTCTTGTAACTCCTCTAATTTAGTCATAAACAAACCTCCTTTTTTTATGTTTTATATTATAACATAATTTTTATTTTTTGTCAATCCATTCTTGTAACAAGTCTCTCATTCTTTTTGATGGTAGATAAATTAATATTTCTCTTTTATTTCTAATGGCACTTCTAAATATGAACTGTATAAGTTCTGAAAGGGCATATCCATCATCATCAACTCTTATACCATTTTCTTGAAAATAATTTTTTATCATCGGTTGGAGATATCTATTTGCAATATATGCTATTGCTACTCTATCAGCATACTTATTTGTTGCTCTCATATTCATAGGAACAAATCCCGATGAAAAACCTTTTTTTCTTAAACTATTTTTAGCTTCTTTAAATGTAGTCCACAATGTTCTTTTGGATGAAACATTTGCTACATTTCTAAAGAAGTTATAAATATTATTACTTAACTTTTTTATTTCATTACTATTCTTATTTCTTAAAAACCAGGTTAGTGAAAGAGCGGTTCTTTTAAATCCTATAAGATTTAATTTTTCATTGTCATATATTTTTATTAAATCCTTTATTTCTTTTTCATTATAGGTTTGGGGTTCCTCGGTAAGATGAAAGTCTTTAACATACCAATATTTATATTCAACTTTATTTTTATCAAAGTAATATTTTTGTACTTGATATTTAAACATATAAGTTAATATATATACATCTTTGAAAGCCTCAAATAATTCAATAGGTAATGTTTGTATTATTGAATGTAGGTTGCCTCTTTTATCTACGGATGCTATTGCTATATTATTTTGTATAATATCTTTATAAATTTCAAATTTACCCTCATAATCATCGGCTATCCATTTAAGAGACCCGTCTTTTTGTAGTTTTGTATATTTTTCTGAAATGGTCTTTAAATCATCTTTAGATATTTCCATTATTTTTATTACATCTATAACCTCGTCCATAATTAAGACATACTTTTTCTTTTTTATTAAATCTATAATTTCTGGTGTAAATTTTTTGAACAAGGCATGAGTTGAAATAATATTCTTACCGCGTAGTAGTAAATCTTTTATATCCATAAGTTTATTTTTACCATTAACCATCAAAGGTTCTTCAAAATGTTTTTCATAACAAGAAATTTTAACTCTCTCTACTTCAGTTAAAAAAGGCGTTACATATAAATATCTAGTATCGGTTTTATCTTCATTTATCATATTAATCAAAGCTGTGCTTTTACCGGTTCCACAGATTGCATCTACTACATTAATCTTCATATTCCTTTTGAACCTCTTTCATAGACTCCGTCATCTTTTTTATTTTTGTTGGAGTCACTGGTATCTTATGTATATACACTTTCATTTTATCAATAGGTTGTTCATAAGTCAATATATGCAATCCTTTGGGTGTCATAAACATTAGTGTTGCGCCAGGCAAGATTTTTTCATATAAATCTTTAGTTCCAATACATTCCATATTTTTTCTACAATAATCTAACAGTTCAGCAGTGTTTTCTTTTCTCTTTTGTATTGTTTTATTTCTGAGATTTTTCTTATAGATTTCGATATCTCTTTTTCTTTTAGCCGCTTTACGCTCTGCGCTTGTTTGTTCTAAGAATTCTCTTTTTCTTCTTTCTTCTTCAGTTAGATTATCTGGTATATATAAATATTTATGTTGTGGCAGAGGCCCTTCAACTCCTATTTCATATTTACCATCCACAATATTTTTTAGTTTTCTTAAATGTATATTTAAAACAGAGGCGATATTAGACAGATAAAATCCGCCTTCACCGGTTACCCTTCTTTCTGACTCGAGATATGCTAGGATTTGTAATATTCTGCTTTGATTATGAAAATAATCTAATTCAAAAGGCAATCTATCGTTTCTTATTTTTTTATATAGTTCAACCGGTTTATCTTTTAAGATATATGGCAATAAATCCATTCTGCCTTCATCTTTTAATGTTTGTATATCTCTATTTTTATTTTTAAATTCTTCACCTTTACATTCTAAACATGTATCACCTATTTGGGCATATGTCTTCATTTCAAAATAATATTTAGAGTAAGGGAAGTATCTACGACATTTATTACAAGCCCTCCAAATTATATTGGCATCAATATCTTTATCATATTTGAAACATAGGAGTTCCCAATCATTATATTCTTTTTTGGTAGGCTCAACAACCGTGAATGTATTAGACCTTTCCTGTCTTTTTATTCCGAAGTATTTAAGTGCACCATGTAGCGCCCTTTCTCTTTCTATTGTTCTTTCGCTATAGGGGCTAACTTCTATTCTTTTTAATAAATTAATTAACGCTTTTTCTGACATATACCAAATATGCGTAATTTTTGGATTATAAGAATTTACAACCGGCCAGTATCTCATATCTTCACTAATTTCTTGCTTTACATATCTATATGTCTTATCTCTTTTTAAAAGAACCTTTTTGAACAGTCTCGTTACTGGATACCATTTATTGCCTTCTTCGTCTATTACTATTTCTAGGTCAACGCCGTTTATATATATTGTTTCTCTTTTCAATTCCATAGTATCACCCTAATAATGATATCATTTTTTTAAATTTATGTCAACTAAAACTTGATTTTTATGTATTTTAATTATATAATATAAGTGATAATAAGGTAGAAAGGAGGAGAAATGAAAACCATATATGTGGATAGAGAAGTCGCAGTTGAATATGGTTTTAATAAAGTTTTAGATGAAGTAAAAAAGCATCAAGAGAAAGGTAAAACATTAATTATTGATGATACCTTTTCTGGTTTATATCTTAGACCTGAGTTTTATGAAACTATAAATAAAAATAAAGAATATTATAACTTCGCAATAGTTGATAGCGACATAAAAGAAGACTTTTGTGATATTCATATTTTTAATAATTTAAAGAAAATAAAAGATAAATCTTATTTAAAAATTTATATAGTCGATGAAGAATATGACAGTACAGATTTAATACCTTATAAAAATATTTATGTTGTGAAAGACTGGAATGACATTGAAACTATTTTAAATTTTTATAAAGATTATGATATAAAAACATTAAGAGAGGAAAAATAATATGAAGAAGGTTATATTAATAAGTGGTAAAGCAGAACATGGAAAAACGACAGCGGCCAATCAAATGAAAAAGACTTTTGAAGAATTAGGATATAAGGCTGTAATTACTAGATATGCAAAATACCTAAAAGAGATAGCTTCTGAATATTGTGGCTGGGACGGAATTAAAGATGAAAAAGGAAGAACTCTCTTACAACAATTAGGAACGGACATTATTAGAAAAAGATTAAACAAACCTGAGTTCCATGTTGGGCGTGTTTGTGAAGATATAGAAATAGCATCAGATTATGTTGATTATGTAATAATAGATGATGCTAGATATCCAAATGAGATATATTATCCTTTAGCAAAATTCGGAAAAGATAAAGTTTTTACATATAGAGTAAACAGAAAAACTGAGGAAGGAAAAGATTTTTCGAATTCGCTAACCGATGAACAAAAGAAACATATAAGCGAGACATCTTTAGATGATTTCAATTTTGACCTATCTTTAGATTTATGGTCTTTAAAAGAAGCTCAAGAAAAAGCAGAAGCAATTGCTAGGAGTATTGTAACGGAGGATTAAAGTGGCTAAAGTTTTACAAAATCAATATTATGTAATGAAAATACCATCTAATAAATTATTATCTTTAGACAAGTATTCTTTTAAAGAAGCATCTATGGATGGAAATATAGTTTCTTTAGGTGATAACTTAGTATTAAGTAAAATAAGAGAATATTATGGCATCTCTGATGACCATATTACTCTTTATAATAAAGTTCAGTCTATAAGAAAAGAAATGAAAAAAATAAAAAAAGAAGCATCATCTAAAGAAAATTCAATAAAGATAAAAGAATTACAGTCTGAATTAGATAGATTATTATTTGTAAAAGATATTATTAATGTAAAAGTAGTAGCCAAAAAAGAATATGCTAAGTTAGCTAGACATGGATTTAATTTAAATGGGAAACATTATATTAGGTTTATGGTTGGTTCTGGTCAGATGAGAAGAAACACCGTAACTTTTGTAAACGAAAAATTATTTAATTATTTACAAGAAAGCCTTATGTGCGGTTTAGATGGACAAATAAAAACAATTAACTTAGCTAAATTATCTGCTTATTTTGCCTTATCTTTTTCTTCTGTGTTGTGGGTTAGAGAACCAAGAGTCTGTGTAATAAAAGATTTTTTTACAACGGTTAAAAATCAGAAAGTTAACTTTTTAAAAGAAGAAGGACATAAGACTGTTCTCAATATAATAGAAAAGGATTTTGAATTAAACAGCGCAGACGGACAAGGTTTAATAAGTCCAGAAATGGCAAACTTATGGGCGCAAGATATGCACTTAAATTATGTTCCATCTTCGTTCGTTGTTAGAACGGCATTTGTAAAAGGCAACTTAATTCCTTTTGATTTTAAATTATATGCTAAGGAACATGGCATTAAAGAAATAACTGATAGATATGGTGATAAACACAATATAGAGGATATAGATGTATTATTATCAGAAAGTCAATTTAAGATGGCGAAATATTATTCATCTTGGGAAGGTTATTTAAGCTGCCACCATGCTTATCATTTGAAGTGGGGTGTTGCAAGATATAATAAGGAATTTGATGAAGAATATGTATTGACTAATTATCAATATTTACAAGTATTAGATTTAACAGAAGAAGATATTGAAGGTCTTATTTCTTATACGAAAGATTGGATTAAGAAGATTTGTAGTGGAAATAAACTTTATTCATTTTTGTATAATGTTGGATATAAATCTTCTGATGAGAACATTGACAATATTATTGGTTCTTGTGGGAGTGCTTTTACAAAAGCCATAGTTAAAAATCCTGCTTTATTAAATGATACATATGTTCAAAGGAAAATTTATAATTCAATTAAAGAGAGTATTAGACAAGCAAAAATTGGCAGAGTTTGGGTAAAAGGGAATTATCAATTCATGATAAGTGACCCAGTCGCACAGTGTAGAAGTGCTTTGGGATTATCTCCAGATGGATTAATTCCAGGTGAGAGCGTTTACTCAAACTTCTGGAATACGAGAACGGTATCTGATGAAATAGTATGTTGTAGAAGTCCTCTAACAGTTGCTAGTGAAATAGTGCCATTAAAATTATATTATAGTGAAGAATGCGCTAAATGGTATAAACATATTAAAAGTGGAATTATTTATAGCATATATGATATATCCACGCTTTTACACGCAGATGGAGATTTTGACGGAGATATAGTTATGAGCACCGATAATAAATATTTTATTAAAGGCGTTCAAAGAAAGGAATTGGCGGTTACATATGAAAAAGAAAAGGTTCCTGTTCAAAAAATAACTTTGCCTAATCAAATTAAATGTGATTTAAGAGGATTGGATACTAAAGTTGGACAAATAACTAACTATTCTACGAGTATGATTTCTATGCTTCCTTTATTTAATAAAGAAGAATACCAAGAACAATTCAATGAGCTTAGTAAAAGAATTCTTATTTGTAGAAAATTACAAGGCGATGAAATAGACAAAATAAAAGGAGTAAAACCTCCTTCATTCCCTCATGAATGGCGTTATCCTGAAAGAATTAATGACGGAGATTCTGATGAAGTTAAAGCGAATAAATATAAATATAATTCTATGGTAGTAAAAAGAAAACCTTATTTCTTTATTTATCTATATAAAACTTTAATGAATGATTATAAAGAATATAAGAAAATGTTTGATAATTCTTGTCTTAAAAATTATGGTTTGTCAATTAAAGAATTAATATTAAAAGAAGATAAAACGGATGAGGAAGCGGCATTTTTAAGAAGATATAAAAAGTATTCTCCGGTTATAGAAACTAATTGTTTAATGAATGTTTTATGTAAGGATATTGAAGATTTAGAATTTGATATAGCGTATAAGAAAAATAACAATTCTTTAATTCAAAACTTTAAAGATAAAGATTTTAAGATAGATGAAAGCATTCTATTTAAAATATATCAGCTCTATAAGGAATATAAATCTACTAAAAGTTTTAAAGGCGTAGAAACATTAATTGAGAATGAAGGAATTAAAGATGAGGATACCGCTGAGATAATAAAAGATATTATGTATGGAGTCAAAGACAATATAAGAGATAGAATGAACAATATATTAAGCTCTACAAAAGATTTATATAATTATTTAGTTTGTATGTGTGAGAAATATAATTTGAAGGATTATGATATAGTTTGGGAAATTTTAAAAGATGATATTTTAGATGTAATACCTTATGGAGAAAAAATTACTTTAGAAGAAGATGAAAACGGGTTTGAATATCTTGGTAAAAAATATTTAATTAGAGAGGATTGATAGTGTGATAATTTTTAGAGAAGATTTATATGGGATGGATATCTTAGTTAAAAAGAAATATAGAACGAAAAAGAACAGAGGATTAGAGAGATGTGTTCTTGTAAGATATATGAATAACAACGGATACAGCAAAGAGGAAATAATATCTTCTCTAAAAAAAATGTCACATAGTGAGAATCCTTATTTATCTAAAGAAAACAGAGAAAAAATATTTAATAAAATTTATGATAAGGCATTAAATTATGAATATATTAAAGAAAAGGAAGTCACTATTTATAAAGATGAAATAAATAAGATTTTAGAAGTACAAGATAAAAATGCTCGTAATTTACTTTTTATAAATTTAGTTTATTATAAATGGGGTAAGACAATTAATTATTATAAATTTTATAGTAAGAATTTAAATAAGGTTTGCGTAAAATGTCAAGACAAGGATATATTATCATTATCTAAACTTGATATAAAAAGTAGCAGGCAAAAATCTTTATTGTTTAACTATTTAATAAAAAATGGATTATATAAAACTACTTCATTTAAAAACACTGAATATTTTTATATCCCTTTCGCACAAGAGAACGGTGAGGTCGCTTTTGTAATAGATAACTTTGATGATTTGATACTTTGGATGTACTCTTATTTAGAACCATTAAAATATAAAAAATGTGAAGAATGTGGTAGATGGATAAAGAAAACAACTGGGTCAAAAAAATATTGTGCATCTTGTGCTAAGTATATATCAAATCAACAGAAAAAAATGCGAAAAGTTCAAAGTCCCGCAAACCCTTTAAAATAGGGAGTTTGTGAGGAAAAGAGAAAAAATACTTTATATGAAAAGAGAATAAAAGGAGAGATTTGATGAATCTTAATAAAGAAGATAGTGAAAACACGAATGAATATATATGGAGAATTTGTGATTATAAAAATAAAGGTTTACTAGATTTGAATTGGGATGAAATTGGTGAAATAATTAATAAAGAATTGTTTGGTCAAGATGTTGAATTATATAGAACTTCTAGTGCTTATAGAAAACCTTATCAATATGCGAGAGATTTCTATGATGATGTTTTTAAAAAAAAGATGCTAGATGATGATTATGATTTAACTAAAGATTTGGAAAACATTAAAAGGGAAATACAAAAAGAAAGAATTAAATTAAATACCGCAAAATTAGAATATAATAGAGATATAAGAAAACAATCAAGGTTTGAATTATTCTATGAAGACATTAAAAATGGTATTGAAAAATTAGAAGTTCCTAAATTTGAATATAATAATGATGTTGAACCAAGTGAATTAGAATATATATTGACTATTGCCGATATACATTGTGGAGCCCAATTTGAATGTGAAAATAATTATTATTCTTTAGAGGAATGTAAAGAAAGATTTAACATATTGTTTGATGAAACTGTTGCCTTTATAAAAAATAAAGGTTTAAAGAAAATACATGTATTAGAATTAGGAGATTCAATACAAAATATATTAAGATTAAATGATTTAAAAATAAATCAAACTAGCGTAGTTGAAGCGACCGTATATGTTGCTAAACTTATTTCTAGTTTTCTTAATGGATTATCTAAATATTGTGAAGTTATTTACTATCATTGTCCTACATCAAATCATAGCCAAATAAGATATTTAGATTCAAAAGCCAGTGAATTAGCAACAGAAGATATAGAATATATAATATGTAATTATATAAAAGATGTTCTTTCAGATAATGAAAGAGTTACAGTAAATAGTAATTTTGGTAAAGAATACATAGATTTTGAAATATTTAATTATAATATTATTGCTATGCACGGACATCAAATTAAGAATATAGAAAATTCTTTAAAAGATTTAACTCAATTAAGAAAGGTTTTTTATGATATTGTATTTTTGGCACATTACCATGCCGGCAAAAATATGACAGTAGGAGAAAACTTAACTTGTGATGCAGAGATAAATATTTGTCCTAGTTTTATAGGTAGCGACCCATATTCTAATAGATTATTAAAAGGAGCGAAAGCTGCTTGTAATATTTATGGAATTAGTAGATATGGTGCTCATACTGAAACTTATAAAATAATATTAAATTGATTTTCAATTAGTGCACAGAAATGTGGATTTTCGCCGAAAGGCGCGCCTCCCAGTGAGGCTTTTATTTTGGAAGAAAGGTGATTAGATGGCTGGATATAAAAACAAACCGGTTGGATTAAAAATGGTTTGTAAAAATGAGAAATGCTCAAAACTTGGAAGATTACAACCTGCTGCAAATTTTTATAAGATAAAAAATTCAGATACTCCATACTATCCTTATTGCAAGAGTTGTATTGAACAAAACATTGATGTCAATAATCTAAAAGAAGTTCAAGATTTCTTAAAAGAAATAGACAGACCATTTATTATGGATGTATGGGTAGCCGTATGTTCTGGCAGCAGTAAATTTATAGAAAATTATATGAAAAATATAACTTCTAAGGATTATAACAATTTGACTTGGAAAGATTCTGTATTTGAAAGAAGCCCAGAAAGGCCAAGAGAAGATAACACTCCAAAACCTGAACAAGCAAAATGGAACAATGAATGGCAAGGAGAATATACAGAAGAAGAAATAAAATATCTTAATGATTATATGGAGGGCTTAAAGAAAGATTTTGATATTTCTACGGTTAACCATATGGATTATGCTAAAGAAATAGCAAAGACATCTTTATTAAAAAGTAAAGCATATAGTATAATGCTAAAGACCCTAGCGATGATAATATAAAAGCATACAAAGGTGTCGTTTCAATGTTTGACATTTTATCTAAATCTGCTCAATTTGCAGAAAGCCAAAGAGGTGCAAATGATGTAGGTCTAGGTAGCTTTGGTCAAATATTTGATGCTGTAGAAAAACACAACTGGGTTCCTACTTATGTCCCAGATGATAAAGATATGTACGATAAATTATTAGACCAATTTGCTAATATAGAAAAGAGTATATAATGGCAAGTTATAAAAATTTTAGTAAAAAAAGTAGGGCAATTAAAGAAGGGGCATATGACAACTTTGATAGTGCTTTAAGTTATGACCCAAAAAAACAGAAAAAAATAAATTATGAAGGATGGACAGAGTTCCTATCTTATTATAGATATTATGTAGATAAATTTGCAGTTGATATTTTAGGAATGGATAATTTATTCCCTTTTCAAAGATTGCTATTGCGTGCTATGGGAAGATATCCAAATATCATGCTTATTATGTGCAGAGGTTTGACTAAATCTTATATAGCAGCAATATTTATGGTTTGTATGGCCATACTATATCCTGGAATTAGTATAGGTATAGTTTCAGGCAACGGAAATCAGGCTCGTATGGTAGTAAAACAAAAAATAGAGGGCGAACTTATTAAATATGATAATGTAAAAAGAGAAATACAATTTCCAATAACAACGAGCCAAGATAATTGTATAGTTAATTTTAAAAATGGAAGTTCAATTCGGGCTATATCGCTTGGTAATAAAGGAAAAGGCGATAGCGCTCGTGGATGGCGTTTTCAATTAATATTAATAGATGAGGCTAGATTAGTTCGTTCAGATGTAATAAAAGATGTTCTTGAACCTATGACAAATACACCAAGACCAAATAATATTACTGCTAATCAAAAATATCCTGAATCTACTGTAGAAGAAAGTAAGATGATGTATATTTCATCTGCGTGGTTGAAGACATGTGATTTATATCAAAGATTCTTAACTTATTATAATTCTATGAAAAGTGGTAAGAATGGATATTTTGTCGCTAGCTTAGATTATAATGTTGGAATTGATGCAGGATTATGGACAAAAGAAAAAATGGAGGCAAAGAAAAATGACCCCAATGTTACATGGGATAGTTGGCTTTATGAATACTGCGGTGTTTTTGTTGGTAGCTCTAATGATTCTTATTATCCTTATGAAATAACAACAAAATGCAGAAATTTATATAACTGTGAATTATCTCAACCTAAAAATTGTAATTATGAATATATTATTACACACGATGTTGCCGTTTCAAGTAAAGCAGGCTCAGATAATGCCTGTACTCATGTAATTAAACTTATTCCTAAAAAAGATGGGAAATTTATTAAAGAAGTTGTTTTTACAAAAGTTATGAACGGTGCAACTCTTAGAGAACAAAAAGATTTTTTAAGGGAATTATTACATATAAAATTCCCAAATACTAGCAAATTAGTAATAGACGCACAAAGTGCCGGTGAAGGTTTACTTTCTTTACTTGCAGAGCCTTGGGTACATCAAGATTCTAAAGGTAATAAAACAGAATTCCCGCCACTGATATGCGATGATGACGATGAAACTCAGAAGATGATGCCTAGCGCTCTACCTATAATTAGAGGTATAAAGGCATATGCTGATTTCAACAATACATTTTATCCTTATATGAAAACTTGTTTTGAAGATGGGGATATAAGATTATTAGTTGATAGTCAGGAAGTTGATGAGAAATATAAAGATGGAAATTATAGTGCTGAGGAACAGGTTACTCATGTTGAACAAGACTTTTTAGTTCAAGAACTAAGTAATATTACTCAGAGATTTAATTCTAATGGAAATTTAATTTACGGTCGTATAGTTCAAAGAAACAAAAGAGACCGCGCAACAAGTTTAATGTATGGGCTTTCAGTTGTATATGAATATGAAAAAGAAGGTAAAGCCCAAAGATATAAACCAAAAAATAATGTTTTAGATTATTTATCAAAATATATATATTAGAGAGGAGGGTTCATTTTGGAGAAAGATAAGAAAGTGTTATTAACTGAAGAAGAAGTAGTAGATACATTAGAAGCATTGCAAAGAGCTTTTTCTATAGAAGAATTTGCAAAAGGATACAGAACTGGTGCCTACACTCCTTATATGCAGAATGACCTTATGAAAAATCTTAATATTCATACTCAAGAGCCAAATAAAGAAAATATTGAAAGTGCTTTGAAGAATCCTTCAGAAAATGAGGACAAGTTAGTAGAATATAATCAAGGTTATTATTTTAGCAGTTTAATGTATAAAAGAAATCATGAGTATTTGGCAAATTTACCATCATTTGATTTAGAGCTTACTTGTATAAATGCAACACCAAAAGATTATGAGACTACTAAATATAAAAATGATTATGAAGAAGTTAAAAAGTTTTTAGACCGTTTTGATTATAGGACAGAATTTAAATATGTATTGTGGAATTTATTGATGAGTGAAACATATTTTTGCATGTTTAGAGAATTTGATACAAAATCTACATTGCAAGATTTTCCTTGGAAATATGCCATGATAACAGGAAAGTTTGAATATGGATATTTATTTGATGTTGATATGGCTTGGTTTACACAACCTCAAGTAGATATTGATTGCTATCCTAAATTTTTCAAAAAGAAATATAAAGAAATGTTTATAGATGGTCAACAAAAAGATTATTTACCTAGTAGAAAATTAAATGCAAGAACAGGGAATTTTGGATTATGGACTCAAACATCTCCCGAAGATGGATGTTGGTGTTTCAAGTTTAATACTAAACATAATTTGCAAGTTCCTTTCTATAGTGCAATGTTACCAGAGATGGCAATAGTACCTTTAATGAGAAATTTGCAGGTCAACCAAAGTATGGCTGCTGCTAGAAAACTATTAGTCAGCGAAATACCTTATTTGCAAGACAAGCGTTCTTCAAGTGTTGCAAACCAATTAGCAATAGATGCTGATGTTTTAGGAAAATTCTTAGGATTAGCAACTCAAGGACTTGAGGCTGCAATTAAAGTATTAGCATTACCTACAGAGAATATTAAAGGTGTAGAATTTGAAAATACAGATAAAGACACATATAAAAATTTTATGGCAATAACGAGTTCATTATTAAGCGGAGGTAAGGTATTATTCTCTACAAGTAATGAAATGAATGTTTATGAAACACAACTAAGTTTAAACTTAGATGAGTTATTAGTTGAATCAGTATATCCACAATTTGCAAACTTCTTAAATTATTATGTAAATAAGAAAACTAAGAAGTTTAAGTGGGCATTTAGATTTGTTGGATGCGGAGATTTTGAAAGTAAAAAAAGACGCAGAGAAGAAGTTATGGCTTATGCTGATAAAGGTATAGTTTTACCTAATAAATTAGCAAGTTCTATTGGTCTTAATAAAATAGAACTAGAAAGAGAACTTGAGGAAGCAAAAGCTACAGGATTTACTGATAAATTAATGCAGATGATAAATTTAAATACATCAAGTAGTAAAACATCAAGTGGAAGGCCGGTTGGAAGACCGCCTAAAGAAACAAGTGAACTAACGAGCAGTGGATATATAACAAGAGCTGCCGGTTCAAATATTGAAAAAGGAGGTAGCATATAATGAATTATGAAAATAAAGATTTAGGAAATTTAGAATTATATTGCCCAGTTTGTGCAAAAGCTAAAGTTGGAACTAAATTAGATTCTTTATATTCTAGTCTTACAAAAGACACTCCTGAAGCATATAGCGGTGAATTATTAAGCGAAGAAGAAGTTAATCTTCTAAATAATATGTGCGGAGGAGCAAAAGAATTAAGTTTAGGAACCCTTATAAATGGAATGCTTAGCGCAAGTAAAGAAGGCAGTGAGGCTGAAGAAATAGATGATGAATTAGCTGAAAAAATAAATAAAGGAATGTGCGGCTTATTCTCAGAAGCAGCAATAGGAAGTAAATTCCAAGAAATGGTAGAAATAATAAATAGCATGGTTACTCCTGCAGAAGCAAACATATTATCTTATAGTATAAATGGTGCTAATGGTTACATAGATGGAGCAACTATTTATGTAATGACACCTACTGGAACTGATAAGAGTAGTCTTGTAGCCACATTCACTTTATCAAACGGAGCAACAGCAAAAGTTGGGAATGTTGAACAAGTTAGCGGAACAACTGTAAATGACTTTACTTCAACAGTAACATATACAATTACAGCTTCAGATGGAACTACAACTAAGAACTATATTATTGCTGTCGTAGATGCAGATGTAACATTAGAGGTTAATGCATTTACTCCTGGACAAGCAAATAGCTATACAGAAGAAGGAGCAGCAAATTATCTTGAATTCTTTAATGAATTTGTTTCTGCCAACGATGAATTTAATCTTTTAATTTCAACACCAACTGCAAAATATAATGCAAACGGAGTTAAAGCATCCGATAGCACTCTTGATTTTGAAATAGAAAATGATGATGGCACTTATTCTGGAGAATTTGGTATTAGCGAAGAAGGCAATCCATTTATTAATATAGTTTACGAGCCAGCACCATAGGAGGAAATAAATGGAAGGATTAATAAGTGAAAATATAAAACTATCTTTAGAAGAAGTGGTTTCTCATTGTTTCTATATTAATCGTATTGCAGACAGAATAGTAAGTATTCTCTCAGTTAAATTTGTAATGCCCAATTTAGCAAATCTATATCATCATGGATATGCTCATTGGGCTCCTGCTTACGCAGATAAAATTACAGAGTATATGGACGCAAGGGATTGCACTACTATATATGGAGAAACTCCAAAAGGCGACCAATCATATGAAAGTCCTTTGGAGTGTATAAATAAATCCTTAGAAATGAATTTGGATTTAGAAAAGAAATTAAAGAAATCTATTCTAACCGCAGAAAAAGAGAAAGATTATACTACTAAAGTATTTTTAGAAAATGCTTTATTGGATATTATTCCTATTACAAAAGATTTATTATTATTAGTTGATAAAATGGAACTTTATGGTGATACACCTAAAGATTGGATGAAAATTGACCATGATATAACTGATTTTAATATATTTGGTGGTGAATAATATGTTCATCAGCAATGTTAGTAAAATTGCACATAAAATTTATAGATGCAATAGTGAATTAGGAAATAAACTTATCAAATTAGGCGTTCCTTTATTGGGAAGAATAGATGATGATTTAGTTTTTGCAAATACTAAAAAATTAAAAGAAGCATTAAAAAAGATACAGGAGGAGAAATAATGGAAAACAAACCTTTTAAAGTATCTTTGTCTGTAGATGGATTAGAAGTTTCTGATGAGATATTAGATAATCATTTAGCAATTATAGAAGTATATGTTTGCCATGACGGGAATAATGCTCACAATTTACCTATAAAATTAGAAACTATTAAGGCAGCTCAAGAGTCATTAAAAAATAAACCTCTTGTAGCAGGATTTGATGGCTTTGATTTTGAAGGTCATGAAATTGATGAAGTTCTTATAGGATATTTCCCTGAAAGTTCAAACATGAGATATGTAGAAAAGAATGGCAAAACATATCTAGTTGCAGAAGCAATAATGCCTAAGCTATATGCTAAATGGGCGTATGAAATATTCCAAAGAGATAAAAATAAAAGCGTTTCTATGGAAATAGAGGTTTTAGAGTATCAAGAACTTGACGAGAACCTAACAGAAATTCAAAAATTTATTTTTAATGCAGTTACAGTATTAGGCGCAACTCATATGCCAGCATGTGAGGGTGCAAGTGCTACAATGATTAAATTTAGCAAAGAAAATGCTGAAGAAGTTTATGAGAAACATTTAACTTCACAAAATATTAAAAAGAAATATTTTGATGTAGATATACCTGTTGAATCAGATGAAACTACATATATGGAAAAAGATATAAAAATTAATAATAGTAAAGAGGCAGCTATAGAAAGTAATTCTTGGGATAACCCAGGAAAATCTTTATATGAGCCTTTATTAAAAGCAACAAATAAGAAATCTCTTGTAAAAGAGGCTTATTTAATTGTTGAGGATGGCTATGAGGATGCTCCTAGTGAACATTTGAAATATCCTCATCACAGTTTAAAAGGGTCAGAATTAGTGTTGAATGTCAAAGGTGTAATTGCCGCTTTTCAAAGGGCATCACAAGAAGGAATAGTTTCTGGAGATGTGAAAGAGCATTTACTTAGACATTACAGAGAACTTGGACTTTCAACTGAAAATTTTGAAATAAATGAAGAAGGAGGTAAATCTATGCCAGAGGAAGAAAAAATAGAAGAAAAGGCTGAAGTAAAGGAAATTCTTGAAGGCGAAGAAATCGTTAATAAAGAAGAAGTCTATGATGAAAAAATAAAAGATGCAGCTTTTGATTCTGAAAAAGAAGACGAGAAGTCTGACAGAGATGATGCCAAAGAAGAAGCAAAAAAAGAGGAAGAAGACGAGCGCTCTGAAATAGACGACTATAAAGAAGAAGAAAAGGGCGAAGAAATGGAAGCTGATTCTGAGGAAAAAGAACCTGAAAAAGACTTTGACGAGAAAGACGCAAGAATTAAAGAATTAGAAGATGAAAATTGCGCTCTTAAAGAAAGACTTTGCAAATATGAAGAAGAAGATAAAGCTAGAATGGTTGAGGCTTCTTTAGCAAATGTTTTTGAACTAATGAGTCAAGAAGAAATTTCTAATTTAAGAGAAGAAGCAAAAAATTATTCTCTTGATGAAATGAGTGCTTTTGACAATAAAGTAAAAGCAGCAGCTTTTGAAAAGATTGCAGAAGCAAAAGAAGGAGAAAAACCTTCATACACAAAAATGGCTATTACCGATAGTGTTGACAAAAAAGCTAACGGTTTATGGTAAAAAAATATATAAAGAGGAGGAAACAGAATGAACGCAGTTTTAGAACAAACATTAACTGCTGCTAAAAATGTAGATATCTACAATGGTAGTTTTATCTATGCAGATGCAGATTTAAACAATGGCAGCGTTTTTGCTAAAGGTGAAGAAGTATCTGAACAAGTTTATGGAATTGAACTACCAGATACAGGCAGCCTAAATAACTTATGGATGGCTAGTAGCCCAGTTGACACAATCTTAACTGATGCTATCGGAAATCAATACAAACCAGGAATCTTAGACCCAAGAGCATTTACAAATCCAGCAGGATTAGTATTTAGTGCTTTCAAACCACAAGTAGGAGATATAATCACTATAAGTGAAGATGGAATTAGTGGAGATTTCGCTGAAGGAACTACAAAATTTGTTAATGCTGTTGCTGGTGAAAGTAAATTAGCTTTCGGTGCAACTCAAACAGAAGATGCATTAAGTTTCAAAATTATAAAACCAACATACATTTCAGTTGCAAGCGCTAACGCTATTGGTTCTCAAAGAATAGTTGCTTACAAATTAGAATGTGTTGCTAACTAATTAATTAATAATAAAAAAAATAATAAGAAGGAGGAAAATTAGATGAACAAATTACCTAACGCAATTATGAATTTCAGCGATGAATCAAGAAGAAATTCATATGCACAAATTAAAGAATATTTCGATTGCTACAAAAACGGTAAAAGTGCTAATTCAAAAGGTGTAAGTTTCGCTGAAATGGATAATGCCGTTCTTAAATTCTTCACAGAAGAAATCGAAAGAATGTCTGGTAGAAAAATAGACCCAGAAATGGATTTAAAACAATACTGCATGTTCACTGATGTAAAAGAAAGCGCATTCGCTATCGTAAGCGTTATGACAGACTTAGTTCTTGCTGATACTTTATATAAAGATTTAGGAACAATTGCAGAAATCAAAAACGGAGCATGGGGAGACAGCTTAAAAGTTGATATGAGACCTCGTGACTTATTCGTTGTTGCTAAAGGTGGTAGAGCAAGAAGAACTTACGACCTTGTAAGACAATATAAAGGAGAAAAAACTATCGTTCCAGAAGTACATGCAATTTCTGTTGATATTTCATTATATGAAGTTTTAAAAGGAACTTACAGCCTAGCTGAATTCATGGCTAAAGTTGTTCTTTCAGTTGAAACTCAAATGAGATATGATATCTATGATGCTTTCGCAGCAGCTATGGATAGCCTACCTACAACTGCAGGTGCTGGACAATTAAAAGTTACTGGATTCTCTCAAGAATCTGCAATAGCTTTAGCACAAAAAGTTGAAGCATGGAATGGTGGAAAGAAAGCTATATTCCTAGGAACTAAATTAGCTCTAAGTAAAATATTACCAGCATCAACTAATACTCGTATTCTTTTAGGAGACGAATATGTAAAAGTTGGTTATTTAAGAGATTTCTTTGGAATTTCTTGTGTTGAATTAGAACAAATCGCTGACTACACAACTGAATTTGCAGTTAAATTAGCAGACGACAAAATCTATGTTCTTTCACCAGGAACTGATAAAGTAGTTAAAGTATTCGTTGAAGGTTCTACATTATCAAATGTTGATGGAACTTATGAAAACGCTAACTTACTACAAACAGCAACTTTATATAAATCTTATGGAGTTGGTGTTGCAACAACTGCTTTAGTTGGTGAAATTGATTTAGCTGAATAGTTAAATAAAAAAATAGGGTTAATTCCCTATTCCGAGAATCTTATCTGTTTTAAGGTTTTTAGAATAGGGAATAAGCCGAGAGAAAAAAGGAGAGTTTGAAAGAAATGGCAACAAATACAGATGAAATTAAAAAAGTAAAAAAACAAGTTAAAGAATTGACAGAATTAGTTGCTTCTTTAACTAAAATAATAGAAGAAAAAGATAAAGAAATAGAAGTAAGAAATAAAGACACAGATAGGGATGTTCTTTTCATATCACTATGCATTGGAACTTTAAATTTATCTACTGCTAGAAATGGTGGAGGAGATATTTACACATTCCATGAATTTGGAGAAGAACAAATGATTCCTTACTCTGATGCCAAAAATATTATCAAAAATAACAAATCATTTATTAAAGGCGGTAAAGTCTTTATTGACGATGAAGATTTAATTAAAAATGAGAGATTAACTAAAGATTATGAAAATATTTTAAGTTATAAGAAACTTTTAGATTTATTTAATGTTGATGCACAAACTTTTGAAAAAATATTTAGTAGTATTCCGAAAGGACAAAAAGAATCTTTTAAAGATATTTTATCTCAAAAAATAATTAAAGGTGAAAAAGTAGATAGAAACTTAATTTATATAGTTAATCAAGAAATGAATACTAATATAGAGGAAAAAATAGAAAACGGTAAAAATTTAATGGAGTAAGGGAGGAGGTAAGATATGAATACAACTTATGATGAGATTATAGACCTTGCTTTAATAACTATCGAAGATTATAAGTTAAATATGCTCGCAAATAAAGTTGTGGATGAAACTAATTATGACTTAATAATTAGCAGTCCTACATATGAAGATTATCAAAACTCTTGCTTACAAAACAACCCCGTTATAGACCCAATTACAAAACCTGAATTTAATAAAATTAGAGAAGCAGAATATGATTCTTATGAAGATTATGTAAGTGAATCTATGAATACATTCAAGACTATAATGGATGGATTTATGGTAAGAGGACTTCCTAATTTCGATAATTGCTTAAAAGACCTTTCTGACAGAAATGATGAATTGCGTCAATTTAATTTTATTTTAACAGATAGAGAAAAAGAAATTATAGCGGATTATACTGATATAATGTGGTTGGATAAAGAAATTAATGATACTAGGCAAATAACAGCTATGTTGCAAAATAAAAATGAGGCTCATAGATATTCAGAAGCAAATAATCTAAATGCTAAGAGAGAACGCCGCATACAAATGAATGAAGATGTGTCTTATAAGAAAACAAGTTATGGCCTAAGAAATAATAATTGGAAAGAATGGGCGAACAATAATTATGGGCTATAATTTTGAATTAGGCGACACGGCGATAAATGAATCCTTAAAAATATTAAGAAATCAGTGTTGGAAACTTTTGCCTATTTTTGAAGGCAGAGATATTAATAATGAGATTATTTATTCTACTGATGAGGCTTATGATAATTATCAAAAGCATCTAACCTTTTTAATAACTAAGGTTTCTGGTGCAAGTAAAATTTGGATAGATAATCAATATTATTATGAACTTGCTATGATTTTAAATGGTATGAGAGATTTCACTAAAGATGAACACGACAGAGTTAAATATATGGTTCATCATTGTACACATTTAATAGAAAAAATGAAAGAGGCAGTGTCTAATGACGCTTAAATATTATAATGCGTATAGTGAAGGACCTCGAACTAAAAAAGCTAAGGATTCTTATATAAATGATTTTAGTGCTATGATGGCACATTCATTCGATAATGCGGCAAATATATACTATAATGAAATTGAATTTGAATTAGAGTATGGTTCAAACAAATTTATTAGAATACCTGAAATTAGAGTAGATAGTGTAACAGACTATAATACATCTATGTTAGTTAATGGTGATGAATATAAAATATTTATTTTTAAACCAGACTTCCCAACACCTACATATGGTATGAAATTTAGATGGGGAGAAAATTATTGGTTGGTAATTAATACTGACAATGAAAAAAATATGGCCGTATCTTGCGAGGTTAGAAGATGTAATAATGTTTTAAGATTCTTTGACGAGAATGGAAATAAAATATATGAACCTTGTATTATGGATACTACACTAAGATTTACAAATAACATAGATACACCACCTATAACAACAGGTAAAGAAGAACAAAAGATATGGTTCCAAAGAAATGAAAGGACTACTAAAATTAGACCTAATGATAAATTTATTTTTGGAGCGCCAAATCAAAGATATGCTATCAGATTATATGCTGGTGGTATGAAAAATGAATTAAATACTACAACTATGGATGATACTTCACCAACTTTAAGTGAATTTTATTTTCAACATTATCAAATCAATCCGGAATATGATGATTTAGAGAATGGATTTGCAAATGCTTATATGCAAAACTTTAATATCTCTATTGACAATATATTCTCAAAAATTACAGTGGGAAATGAGGGAACTCTGACTGCGACTGTAACAAAAAACGGAGAGATTATAGAAAGAAATGTTGTTTGGGAAAGTTCAGATGATTCTATCTTCTCAATAGATGAAAATGGAAATTATAAGGCTTTAAGTCCTGGTGAAATATCTTTATCTGTATATATGGAAGATAATGTAAATATATCAAGTTCTGTAGGAATAACAATAGAAGATACACCATCTGAGGATGTTTATTCTATAGACATTTCTCCAGACCAATTCTATATTTTACAAAATTCTAGTTTACAGTATAGTTGTTATTTATATAAAAATGGTGAAAAGTTGAATGATGAATTCATTTTCATCGATGTTTCAGAAAATGTGCCAAGAGATAACTATATTATTGCAATTAATGATGGAAATCATTTTACTATATATAATTATAGGATGTATGTTAATAGTCCAGTTGTCGTAAGATGTATTAGCGGGCAACATTCTCAAGATATAGAGTTTAAATTAAGGGGGTTATACTAATGCAAGTTAGAGTAGAAGACCCTTATGCAAAATACGCTGAGATGCCTAAATTATCTTATAGAATAATTGAATTATTAATGAAAAGCGAAGAAGCAGAAGATTTATGGAAACTATTAAAATATGATGAACCTGATGCTTGGAGCAAACCTAATCTTACTATGGAAGAAAAGGCTGCTTTGATTTATCCTGGTGGAGAGCATCAAGAGGATTATCATGTTTTTATGGATTTTACCATGGACGATTCTGTTTATAAAGAAAGTACATATTTAAGAATTTATCCTTTGGCTATTAATCCAACTAATAGAACAGTTGGAATTTGCTCAATTAATTTTGAGGTATTTACACACAGTAAAATAAATCATTTGTCTAATTATACTACTAGAGTAGATAGTATAATACATATATTGCTTAAAGTTCTAAACGGAGCAGAAATTAGTAATATGGGATGCTTATTTTTTGATGCTAGCAGAAGCAGAGATAATGAAATTGTTTCTATAGGAATGAAGCCATATAAAGGTAAAATGCTAACTATGTCATTGAACATAGGTTAATATGAAAGAAATAGATTTTTATCTAACTTATGATGACCCAGTTCCTTATAAACAGTTATTAATTTATCCTGTAATAATGAGACATTATTTAGATTTTCATACTTATGTAACTTGTTTATTGTATGAAAAGAATAGTATTCCAAATCCTAGATTTATAACTATGTCTTATTTGAGATATATATTTTATTTGGCAGAAGAAGAAAATTCTCCGGCTCTATATTTATGTTTTATGCTTTTAAAATTAGTATTACACATAGATAATGATGAAGATATAAAATTTTATAAAAAAGAGGACAAGGCTTTTTTCTCAATAAAAGATGTAGAATATAATTCTGATGATTTTGATAAAATAAAAAATATAATTTGTGTGCAAAATGAAATAGAGCAGATAGATGAAACAATAAAAAAAGAAATCAGGGATGCTTTAAAGAAAGCACAGGAATATAAAATGCAACAGAACCAAAATAAAATGTGTTCATTAGAAGACCAAATGCTTTGCGTGGTTATTTCTTCAAGTTTAAAATTAGAAGATGTTTATAATTTAACAATTAGAAAATTTTCAAAGATTTTAGAGAGAATAGACCATAAAATGCATTATGAAATTTATTTGAGTGCATCTATGAGTGGTTTTGTTGAATTTAAAGATAAAAACACATTAAAACATTGGATGGTTGATTTAACGACAGAAGATAAATATAGCGATGCAAAAATTGATAAAGATGAAATGCAGAGCAAAATTGACAGCATTAACAACCCCAATAATAAATAAGGTATAAAGAGGATGCTATGCATCTCTTTTATTATACAAAAAATTAAGAAGGAGGAAATAAAATGAAGAAGTTTTTAGTAAGCGTAGCTGATGTTTATGGATATGATTCAAGTGATTCATTACTTTTCGTTGGTAAAACACTTTTAGATTCATCTATAGAAACTACACTATCAAATACTGATGTTCGTGGTGGTAGAGGTAACCAATTACAATATATCTATTATCATACAGCAGAAATGAATATTACAATTAATGAAACTCAATTCTCATTAGAATTCTTAGCACTTAATACTGGTACTACTCCAGAAACTGGAGCTAATATGTTCGTTGAGGAAAGCGTAACTTTAGCCGGTGGACAAGGAACAGTTCAAGAAGGAACTCCATTAAAGTTATCAACTCAAAATATATATGGTTGGGTTACTAAGGCTGATGGAAGCGTTCAAAGAGTATTATTCAATGGTAATAACTTTGATATTGGAGATGCTGAAAGTAATGAAACAGTTTGTGTAAGATACTTCACTAATATGACAGCAGCTAGACAAATTACAATCAATGCTGACATGTTACCATCTAACATCAGATTAGTAATGGAGGCTCAATTATGTAGCTCAGATTCTACAACTAACCAAATAGGTGTAGTTCAAGTAATCGTTCCAAAAGCATCTATGACAGGTCAATTTACTTTAAGTATGACTGCAGACGGTGTTTCTCAAACTCCATTAACAGTTAGAGCATTAGCAACAACTGTAAATGAAGGTGGATGTGCTGGTGGACAATCTATCTATGCAACAATTATAGAAAGACTATTTAATACAAACTGGTACGATAATGTTATTGGTTTAGCATTTGAAGGTGGAGACCTTGCTTTAGCAGCAGGAGACACTAAAACTTTAACTGTATACGCTATTCCAGGAGATGGTAGTGCTGCATTTATAGCACCACTAAGTGACATCACTTTAGCAACAAGTGATGATACAAAAGTTTCTATTTCTGGAAATGTAATAACTGCAGAAGCAGAAGGAACTGCAACAATAAGTGCAACAATAACAGAAAAACCTGAAGTTGATGCTAATATTATAGTAACAGTTTCTGCTTAATAATGGAATCTTATTGTCAATATTCTAAATATGTAAAAGAGGGCTTAGACCAGTATTTAACTTGTTCTAAGTCCCATACATATTGTAAATATCAGAGGTTATGTAAAACAAGAAAGATGGTTGTGCATACTGATGGATACAAAGAATGCCCTATTTTAATAGCAGAGGAGGAAAAGAATATGGCTAGAAAATCAAATAGTTCTAAAAAGAAAGAACAAGTAGTAAAACCTGAGATTATATCAGAAGACGCTATAAAAGATGAGAACTCTGCTAAGGCAGTTAGTAAGAAAGAACAAGCTATTGTAATATTGGCTGATGCTAATTTTTATATAGTTAGAAAAGGTAATTCTAATTGCAAAATAGTAGAGAAAAATAATTATAAGAAAGGGGATATTGTAGAATTATAATATCCCTTTTTTTTATCACGATTCCCAAGTGGGCTTAGTTTCTGGGCGGTACAGAAATTCGTGACCAATAGTATTTTTTTAAGGAGGCATAAGGGGATGAATTGGGATGCGATAAGAGAATGCGCTATAGCTATTGGTTCTATAATGGCTGCAATAGTGATAGGCATAGTAACATTTAAGAAAAAGATGGATGAATATTTTGACAGGAAGAAAGAGAATGTACCTGGAAAGGTTATAAAACAGTCAGATGCTGATAGCAAGATTTTGCTTAAAATGGAGCAAGCAAAAGAATTACTAGGTGCTGATAGAATATTAGTTTTTGATTTTCATAACGGTGAACATTTTGCAAATGGCAGGAGTGCTTTAAGGATGTCAGCGTCTTATGAAGTGACTAGATATGGTATAGAAAGAAAGCAAAATGATTTACAGAAATTACCATTAAGCATTTTACCAAATTTAATAAGAGAATTACTTGATAAAGGTTCTTTTGCAGTTGATAATTTTGAAAATTTTAAAGACATGCAACCAGAATATTCTATTTGTTCTGTTTTAAAAATGAAGTCTTTATATAATTACATTATACAAGATAGTGATGGTGCACCTATTGGATTCATAAGTATTGAATTCAAAAATATTACTAAAAGCATAAATGAAGAAGCAGTAAATAAACTAATTTGGTTTATTGAAGAAAAAATTAATGATTTAGTTTAAAGGGGGCGCGTCATGGAGTATAAAGAATTATTTGACAAAATATATAATCTTTCTAAAAAGAAAAAATCTTTCTCTGAAGTTTGTGAACTTTTAGAATTAAAAGATTATGAAGTTTTAGGATTGATTTCTTTAATGAAAGAGAGTGGATATGTAATTGATTATGTCAATGGGAATATAATCAATATCAACAATGATTTAACCAATAAAAAAGGGTTCTTTATACCCAAAGATAAATCTCACATTAGATTTATGGCTTTATCAGATACTCATCTAGGCTCTAAATGGGATAATGTGGATTTATTAAAATATGCATATGGTTTAGCTGAAGATAAAGAATGTGATTTTGTAGCACATTCTGGAGATATATTGGAAGGCGATTTTCGTAGTAAAAGACCTGACCATATATATCAAGTTAGAGCACATGGATTAGAACAGGTTGATTATGCAATAGATAAATACCCTCAAAGTAGTTTGAAAACATATTTTTGCATAGGAAACCATGATTTAACATTTGTAAAAACTTGCGGAGCAGATATAGGTAAAATGATTGCTAAAGAGCGTCCAGAATTAATTTATTTAGGACAAGATTTAGCAGACTTAGAATTTGAGAAGATAAAAATTAGATTAAGACATGGTGCTGGTTCTGCAAGCTACAGCAAATCATATAAATTGCAGAAATATTGTGAAACTTTACCGGTAAGTGATATGCCCAATATAATTTTACAAGGGCATTTTCATTTTAGTGGATATTTTAAAAATAGAGGAATTTATTGTTTTAATGTTCCTAGTTTACAGGGTTATACGCCTTTTGCAAAAGCAATGGGAATGGAATCTGAAATGGGATTTTGGATAATTGATTTATATACAGATAAAGATGGAAATATAAATAGGATTACTCCGGAATTATATAATTTTGACGGTAAAGAAAAAACATTAAGAAAGAAGAAATAATAAATGACACTTTTAACAACTTTACTTATTTTAATTGCTTTGGCAATTTTTATGCCGACAATTAACAATGCATACAAGGAGTCGATGTGGCGATATGTAAAAGAGAAAATAGAGTTTGAAAAAAGAAGTGAGGATTTAAGAAAAAAAATTGAAAGGAAATAAAGGAGAGGTTAGATTATGATATTAGCGCTAGATATGGCTACTAAAAAGACTGGATGGGCATTGTTTAATTATGCAGATGGCGGTCTTGTTGATTATGGGGTCATAAGGACAGAAAGTGATGAAACTAAAGATAGGATGGAGGAAATTTATTTTAGAATATCGGAAAAAATAAAAACATATCCTAAAATAACTACTATAGTTTTTGAAGATGTTCCTTTGAACAACCATAATAATTTAAAAACAGGAAAAGATTTAAGTATATTGCAAGGAGTAATATTAAGTTTATGTTTTGAATATTCATTAGACTATGCTTTATATAATCCAAGTGCTTGGAGGTCTATTATAGGTTTGTATAATGGAACTAGAGAAGGAATGAAAAGAGATTATCAAAAGAAAGCTGCCGTTGATAAAGTTAACGAGTTGTATGGGCTTGATTTTGTATATAATGAAACGGAAACTAAAAGCAGATTTACTGACGATGATAAAGCAGAAGCCATTTGTTTAGGGCTAGCATATTTAAAAGAAAATAAGGAGGATTAAAATGAAAGAATATAATAAAGATGGAATTAAATTTAATTATAAAGAAAATTTAGATGAAGATGATTTTATTACTGTAATAAAAGCATATTTAGAAGTTTATAACAATGGACTAGATAATTCTAAAGATGATATAGTTGGACTACATAAAAATCCAATATTAGCGGAAAGAACTTTCAATATGAATTTAGGAAATTTTTGTGTTGAAAATTTTAATGCAGAATTGCACGAAAAGATTTTTAACGCAGGGCTTTATTCATTTTTGAAGGAAGATATAAAAAATGCAAAAGAAGCATATAACTTAGCAAAAGAAATTTCTAAAAGAGTAGATTCAGTTGATGAAGTGGTTTATTCTTTTTTAAATAAAATAACAGATTTAATACCATCAGATACTAATTTAAATGAATTGATGGAAACTTGGAATAAGGTATCTGGCGAATATAAAGAAATAACAAAATAGTGGGGCGAGAAAAGTTACTCGTCTTTTTTTTTAGAAAATAACAAAAATGAAGGAGGATATTATGGATGTAGATAAAATGTTAGATGATATTATGGATGAATCCTTCAATGAAGTTATGGAAGATATAAGAGCTGGAGTTTTAGCGAATGTTAATAGTAAGATTTATGGTTCTAAAGAGTCAGATTACTATGACAGGATTGGGGATTTTAAGAGGGCAATTAGCAACTTTTTTTATAACCCAAAAGATTTAGAATGGGATGATTTTTTTTATAATCAAATTAAGGTGCGTTCTTGGAGAGGAAAACCAGGAAAATTTGGACATCATAGAAGTTTCCCTTGGGATAATCCAAATCCTAATGATGCTACTGTAAAAGAATTATTACCTTTCTGGCTTAATAATGGATGGAGAGTTTTTAGTCGGCGTCATAGAGGGTATCATTTTTTACCGTATAAAGGCACAAGAAGCGACTCTCTTGATGATATGTTGAAAAGAGAAAATGAATATGTAATGAGTCAATTTACACTTAGAGTTTTAAGGAAATTAAAACAAAAAGGTCTTTTAAAAGATGGTGTAAGAATTAAGAATATATAATAGAAAGGAGGTATATTAGTGGGTAAATTAAATAGAGATGAATTTAAATCTATGTTGGCTTCTTTGATAGATGTTGAGAAAAGTTCAAAGACAGAAACAGACCAAAGTACGCAAGCTATAGAGAGAAATACCAAGGCGACAGAAGTCAATGTAAAACAAAAGAAGCAGGGCGTAGATACAACAAAGAAATCTACTGAAGAAACTAAAAAACTTAAAACTGAAGTAGAAGATTTAAATAAAATCATTGAAAGACAAAACAGAACAATTGGAGAACAAAATAAAAAAATAAATGAACTTTCTGAAAGTTATAAGAGATTAGCTGAAAATGCAAAGAAGTTTAAAAATACTCAGAAAGAGATTGCTGATTCAACAGCTAAACCTTTTACAATAAATGGTTCTCGCGCTGGTGTTTATGGCATTGATTTAGCACAAACTCAATTAAAAAAATCTTCTTTCTATAGTGAAGGAAAAAGAGGGACATACTCTCAATATGATGATGTATTATCTATACAAACAGTTAATAATAAAATAATTGAATTACAAACTCAATTTGATAAAGCTAGACAAAAAATAAACGAAGCTGAAAAAGCATTATCTAATTTGGGTTCAACAATGAAAGCATCTGGAATGGATGAAGAAGCAATAAAAACAAATGAGGAATTTTCTAAATTAAGAAAATCTTTAGATTTATATATTTCCGGAGTAAAAAGATTAAGAGAATCAAATGAAAAAACTAAAAATGCAAAAGCATATAGTATAGAACTAAATCAATTTGGGGAGATAGATAAACAACTAAGTAAATCATTACAATCTGCTGAAGAATACAGAAAAACTTTGGAAAATGTTGCTCATACAACCAAAGATGTTTTTGCAGAATTAGATAAACAAGGAATTGATTCTGCTGGTTTTTGGTTTGACCATTCATCAAAGAAAGCTGATATTTATAGGGATTCTTTAGGCAGGGTATTGAAAGTAACCAAAGAAGTAAATAAAGAAGGAGAAACTGTATTAAGTTACGATATTTCTAACCGATTTGATAAACTTAAAGATTCTGCAGAGAGAACTTATGAACAAATAAATAGACTTAATAAAGGGTTGGATAATTTAAAGAATACTGCCGAAACTAGAACGGCGGCTGATTTAAAAGAGGAAATAGACGGCATTTATGAAAGATTACAAAAACTTAATACAGAAATTACTAAAGCGCAAAGTGAAGGTAATGTTGTTCAAGTTAATAAATTAACAAAAGAATACGGAAAGCAGCAAAAAGAATTAAAGAAATTAGCAGAAGAATATAAAGAAGTAAATGCACAAATCCGTAATCAAGGTGGATGGATGCTTAATCTTAAAGATAGCTGGACAAAAGCTATGCGTTCATTTACAACATATATGTCAGTTACTACTGTGTTCTATCAAGGAATACATGCAATTAAAAGCATGGTTAATGAAATTAAAGAACTTGATAAGACATTAACTGAATTTAAGAAAGTTTCTGATTTGGCAGGCGATTCACTTGAAAGATATGTAGATAAGGCTTATGAAGCAGGTGATGCCGTAGCTAAAACCGGACAAGAAATGATTGAGGCAGCGACTTCATTCAGAAAATCTGGTTATGGCGATGAAATGTCACTTGAACTTAGTAAAGTTGCAACTATGTACACTAATATTGCCGATGAGGCAGTATCAGCAGCAGATTCAGCAGACTTTATTATAGCTCAATTAAAAGCGTTTAATTTAGAAACTAAAAATGCAACTGAAACATTAGAGAATGCTTATCATGTAATAGATGCTGTCAATGAAGTTGCAAATAACTTCGCGGTTAGTTCAGCAGATATTGCAAGAAACTTAGGTAAATCTAGTGCCGTAATGGCTAATGCTGGCAACTCATTAGAGCAAATGATTGGTTTGATGACTGCTGGTACAGAAATCACTAGAAATGCTTCAAAGGTTGCTAATGGTTTAAAAACAATAACACTTCGTTTACAGGGAATGAATGATGAAGGAGAAGAATCTCTTGAAGTTCAGGCTCAAATGGAAACCTTATTTAATAAGATGGGGATATCTGTTTATAAGGCAGGCGGAGAATTAAAAAATACATATGAAATACTTGAAAGTTTAGCAAAGGTTTATCCTGAGTTAACAAATGCAGAAAAGGCATATGTAACGGAAACAATTGCTGGTAAATTCCAGGCACAGAATGCCGCAGCAATCTTAAATAACTGGAAAACTGCTGTAGAAGCAACTGAGACTGCCATGAACAGCCAGGGAAGTGCGGCAAAAGAAAACGCTAGAGTTCTTGAGAGTATTCAAGGATACATTCAAAAATTAAATAATGAATGGGAAAAATTATCTAAAAACTTAGTAAAAAGCGATTACATAAAAGGTGTTTTAAATCTTGCGATTGGTGCTCTAAAAGCATTAAATAGTGGAATTGGTCAATTTGTGATAAAATCAACTGCAGCAACTGTTGCAATGAGAGTATCTACACAACAATTAACTAAACAAATAGTTAAATGGAAATTACAGAATTTAGAAACTAAAAAAGCGCAAAAAGAAAATAATGGTTTAATAGCATCATTTAAATCATTAAAAGAGTATATAGGGTATGTAACTGGAAAAATAACTTTAGACACAAATAAGAAGAAGGCGCAAATTGCAGTTAATAAAGCATTAGCCGGTTCACAATTAGCATTAAATTTAGCATTTAGTGCATTTTCTATGATACTTACTGGTGCTATTACTTTATATCAATCTTATCAACAAAAGCAACAAGAAATGGTTGATAATGCATTATCTGCAGCAGACTCATTTAATTCTGCTAAATCTGAATTAGATGATTATACTGAATCTGTTCAAAAATATAGAGATATATTAGCAAATTCAGCAAGCTCTGAGGAGCAAGTAACTTCTGCAACAGAATCTTTAAAAGAAATAAAAGAAAAATTAGTTGATATTTATGGTGATGAAGCTAAAAGTTTGGATTTAGTTAATGGCTCATTAGAAGACCAGATAGACTTAATAAAAAAACTTTCAACAACTGACGCCGATAAATATTTTTCATCTAATTATTCAGCAATAACAAAAGCGCAAAGAAAAACATCTTCTGTGGCCGCTTCTACTGGAACATTAGTTTACAATGATGTTGATGAAAGTAGCAGAGCCGTAAGAGATTATATAAATAGATTTTTTAAAGAGAGTGGCATACAAACAAAATCTGGATTAGGTGGAGTTCATATTACTGGAGAATATGATAAAGTTATTAAAGATTTAATATCATATAGCCAGTGGATTGAAAAGAATAAAGAACAATTAATCTCTCTTGGAATGACTGAAGAAGAATATAATAAAATTTTAACAGAAACTTCTTTATCTATAAATAGTTTAGAAAAGAGATATCAATCTTATGCAGATGTATTAAAAAATGCAGAAAATATTCTTTGGAATACGGCAGAGGGACAAGAAGCAGTATTTAAATTTATTGAAGCAGGTAAAGATGGACTAGATGATTCTGAGATAGATGCAATCTTAGAAAAATATCCTACTTTGGCTGAAAGAGTAAAAATACTTGGCATAACTTATGATGAATTAAGAGAAAAATATGACGAACTTTATCAAGTAGAACATGCGATAAATGAAGAAACAGAAACAAGTATAAAGAAAGCTACTGATAGAGATACAATTTTAAGACAGTATTCATCTACATTAGATTCATTAAAAGCGCAGTATGATTCTTTAACAAAAGCGGTTGAAGAATATAACGAGCAAGGATATTTAACAGAAGAAACTTTAAAAACATTAACCGCTAATGGTTTATTGCAGTATTTAGATTTTCAAAATGGAAAATTAGTTGCAAATACTAAAGCGCTAGAAGAAATGGCAGAGCAGACTAGAATAACTGCTTCTGAACAATTAAAACAAGCAATGATAACTGATATAGAAAATATTGCTAATGGCGATATGGCCAATATATCAGGAACTGCGAAGGCAGCTATAAAGGGCTTAGGTGATGAAACTGCTATTGCGGCAAATAAAGCAAGTCAAGCAACACCTCATTTTATTACATTTGCACAGGCTGTTGATGAATCTAACAAGGCATTAGAAGGAAAAAGTATAAGTTCAGATATTAGCAAGAAGATAACTGCTGTTCAAAATGCATATAAGAAAGCATGGAATGTTCTTTCTAAACCTATTAAATTAGGCGGTACATCTTCTAGGGCAGGAGGAGGAAGCGGTGCTTCTGCAAAATCTGCTTGGGAAATTGAACTTGAAAATCTTAATAATCAATATAAAAATAGCGAAATAACTATTGAACAATACATAGTTAAACTTGAAGCATTAAGAGATAAATATAAGAAAAATGCTGATGCAGTTAAAGAATTAGATAAAACTATTCGTGACGCTAGGTTTGAAAAATTAGAAGATGATTATAAACGCGGATTAATAACTGTAGAGCAATATATTCAAGGATTAAAAGAATTACAAAAAGTATATAAAGAAGGCACTAAAGAGTGGAATAAATATGCTGACAGTATTAAGAAAGGCCTTGAAGAATTACTTAAAGATAGAAGCACAAATTATAAGAATGCTCAAAATGCTGCCGTTAGTTTGCTTGATAAAGAGTTAGATAAACTTAATGATTTAAAAGATGAAACCGAAAAATATTATGATGACTTAATTAAAGCAAAAGAAAAGGCAAATGAGGAAACCGAAAAAGAAATTGAACTTGCTAAGTTACAAGAGGCGTTGGAAAACGCTAAGAATAATAAAACTAAGCGTGTTTATGTTCAAGGTTTAGGATGGCAATGGGTTGCTGACCAACAAGCAATAGACGAGGCACAAAAAGCCCTTGATGATTTTACTAGAGAACAAGAAATTGCAGACTTAGAATCTCAAAAAGAAGCAGCAATTCAAGCTATCGAAGACCAAATTGATAATATGAAAAAATACCGCGACAGTTGGAAAGAAATTGTTGACGGATATGAAGAAGAACAAAATAGATTATTATTGGCACAAATTATGGGTGCTAATGCAGAAAATGATATATTAAATCAAAGGCTTGAAGTTTTAGAGGAATTTAGAGATAAGTATCTTGCTATACTTAGAGACCTTGACATGATTAATAATGCTACTGCCGATTCAATATCTCAAGATGGTGTTGAACTAAGCAGTGGTGGAAGTTTTGCAAATGGTGGTGTTGTTGACTATACAGGATTCGCAAAAGTTCATGGTTCTGCTAGCAGACCAGAAGTAATGCTTAATAATTCACAGGCAGCAGCACTTTATTCAATGCTTAAAAGACCACAATTCTCTGCTTTAAAATTTGCGGATGGTGGTTCAACGCAGGTTTATAATTTTGATAATTTAGTTTTACCAAATGTAACAAACGCAAGACAATTTTTAAATGAATTAAAAACAATAACAAATATAAGAAAGAATCAATAGGTGCCGACATAAATGTCGGCTCCTGCTGATAGAAAGGAGGGGCTATGTTTAAAATTAAAAAAGACAAAATTTTAATTAACCGTGGGGATATAGGAACAATAACTTTGACTATACCTTTGGATGATGAAACTGATTATGTATTTCAAGACGGAGACATAATATCTTTTGATGTGTATAATGTTAGTCAATATCAAAAGCAGCCAGTTATTCATAAAGAGGTTACTATATCTGGCGAAGGAATTACATCCGTTGATATAGTTCTAACGAGCGAAGATACTAAAATAGGCGACATAATAAATGCACCAGTAAATTATTGGTATGAAATTCAACTTAACTATGAGCAAACTATATTGGGATATGATTCTAATGGCCCAAAATATTTTTGCTTATATCCAGAAGGAGTTGGTTTAGATGGCTAATTTAAGAGGCGGAATAAATAGAAACGAGAATCTCCATGCCTCAATTTCTGGAGCGCAAAGTTTAAATGGCAGGTTAAATGTTGGCGGAAGCACAAAAGATTATAATAAATTAGACAATAAACCGCAAATAAATGGAATAGAATTAATTGGTGATATAACATTAGAGCAGTTAAAAGCCCAGTCTATATTCCAATATTCTGAAATGCCAGAAGCAAATGAGGATTATCTGGGTAAAATAGTTCAATACATAGGCGAAACGGATGAAAATTATACTAATGGATATTTTTATAAATGTGAAGAAGAAAGTGGGAGTTATTTTTGGACTAATATTCAAATACAAGATGATGAGGAACTAGAAGTTCCAATTTATGTTATTACTGGTGATACTCAAGAGAATATAGATAAATTTAATAAATGCTGGCAATTATTTTTGGATAATAAACCTTTTACAGCATATTATAGGTCAACAGAAGATAATTACATTAAATATGTCCCATTGATTTTTGAAAAGCATGCAAGCGTAGAAAATATTTATAGTTGTACTTTTATAGGATGGACAGGTTTATCATCTCAAGGTCTGCTATTATCCATTGGATATATTCAAGGAATACAGGGAAATGTTGGCGAATATACTGCAATTAGAATAACAGATAGTAGCAGTATGAAAAGACAAATTCCTTACATATATTATGGAGATAATGATAGTGGCCAAGGCAAAGTATTAACAACGAAAAATGTATTTGCTTATACACCGACAGCAGACTACCATCCAGCAGTTTTAAAGACGGTTAATGATGCGGTCGCAAAAAAACAAGATATAATGCAATATAAAACACTGCCAACTGCAAGTGAAGATAATGAAGGACAAATAGTTCAATATATAGGTGCCACTACTAATGATTATGCTAATGGCTATTTTTATAAATGTGTAAGTGATGGAGAGGAAACACCAACTTATAGTTGGGAAAATATTGAAGTACAAGCAACTAGTACTAGTGGGGGAAATACATATTTCTTAACTACACCTTTTACAACAGCAACAGCAAGTACAAGTTTAAATGCAGATGACATAGCAACTTTAAATAAAGCAATAGATGATTTCAGAGCAGGAAAAGATTTTGTTTTAATAGCAAAAAAAATGATGTTTAAAATATCAGGAAGTACAACAAGTTATAATTATAATGTAAATGGTATAATGAGAGAAAGTGGAAGATATATTTACATTGATTTTTATAGAAATTTTGGCACAGGAACTTCGGTATGGCCAATAAATTTTGATGATGCTAGTTTAATAAGAACAATGACATTAAGGGATGTTGGAACACCAGCAAATATAACTTCTGCTAGTTTACCAGCACAAGGAACACCAAATTTTGGAGATAATGTTATAACTATTGGTAATACAGTTGCTTATAATGTAAACAATGATTACAACCCAGCACATAAGAAATATGTAGACGACAGTATATCAAACGCAATAGGAAATATAAATACAATACTCGCAACTTTAACAACACCTAGTAATGGAGGTGGAGAATAATGAATGAGCATACAACAGCAGACTATTTAAATCAACTAGCACAAGATAGGGAAGATTTAGTAGATAATCTTGAGGCAAAGGGTATAACAGGATTAAGTGGAGATGAAACATTTACAGAATTAGTACCAGAAGTATTAAATATAAGTGGAGGCGCTGATTTAAATGATTACTTCCCTAGCGATATACAAGCAGGAAAAAGAAATGTATCACAATGTCCATATATAGCAAAAGCGATAAAAAAAATTCCAGATGGTATTACAGTTACGGGAACAGATTTATCTTATGCCTTTTGCAATTGCGAATCATTAAAAACAATACCTTTTTTTAATACATCGAATGTCATAACTATGACGGGAATGTTTGCAAATTGTATTTCTTTAGAGGAAATACCTCTCTTGGATACTTCAAGTGCTGAAAATATGGGGTCGATGTTTAGTGGTTGTAAAAGTCTTACTACTATACCACAGTTAAATACTTCAAACGCAACCTATATGGCGTATATGTTTAATGAATGTAATTCTTTAGTAAGTGTTCCTGTATTAAATGTTTCAAAAATAACTAGCATGCAAAATATGTTTTCAAATTGTAAAGCCCTTGTTACATTTCCAGCATTTGATACATCTAATATAACTAACATGTCGGGGATGTGTCAGGGATGTACTGCATTAGAAACATTGCCTGTTTTAGATACATCAAATGTAACCACTATGGGCAATGCATTCAGTGGATGCAGAAAATTTACTACTGAAAGTTTAACAAATTTATTAACTATGTGTATTAATGTTAATGCATCTTATACCGCGCAAAAAACATTAAGAAATCTTTTTGGCCAATCTTATCTTTACAAGGCGTCTGCAATAGAAGCATTACCTAATTACCAGGCATTTTTAGATGCCGGTTGGACTATTGGTTGGTCATAAAAAATCGGAGATGGTCTTAAATGACCTTTCCAAATAAAAGGAGGAAAAAATATGATAAAAATAAAACACAAATTTCATGATAGCACATCAGAGTCTGGAAATGGGCAAGATTATCTTGTCGGTAATAAGATGAACGGTGCAATCATGGCTGTATCTTGCGGTGATTTGAGTGACGAACCCGCCGCAACAGCAGCAACAATAACATTTTATGGAAAAGGAACTGGAAGTAAACAATATATTCCAATTCAAGCAATTAAGGCTAGTGATTTAACATTATCTAGCACGGGTTCAATAAATGAAGTTTATTTAATAGATTTAACTTCATATGAAGGAATAAGAGTTGCTTTAAGTGGCGTTGCAGGAGGCACTGTAAGCGTAATCGGTGAGGTAATTGAATAATGGCAACAGATATTATTGCTAGAGGAATGGCTGCAAGCGGTGTAAGACTTGGTTCAGATGGTAAGATTCCTGCAGAATATTTACCTAGTTATGTTGATGATATCATTGATTTATTAACCATATCTGATACAGCACCAGCAACTTGTGCTGAAGGCGACAAATATTACAACTCAACTTCAAAATTAATTTTTACAGCAACTGGTACTAATACATGGGGAACAACTGGAGAAACACCAGCATCAGGCGTAATTTACATTAATACTGCCGAAGACCCATCAGGAAGTTATAGATGGGATGGAAATGACCTTGTTTTAATAGGTGCGGCTGGTGGCTCTGGTGGTAAGATGTATGATTTCGGTGACATTATAAGTAATTCAACTATCACATCAGGTGCAACATTTGATATGTGTAAAGAAATACTTAGTGATATATTTAATAATAGAGACTTTAATGCTAAGTGTCGTCCATCTATATACACATCTGGTGGTACGGCTGAACGCTATACTTTTGGTTTCTCATTTTCTGAATATGCATATCAAAATAAGCAAAATTTGTATTTCTATAGAATTGATAATCTTGGTGGCGAGAATGAAAGTTATTCTACAATACACAATTACCCTGGTTATGCTATGTATGTAATTTCATTAAATTATGACCCAACTACAAATGAATTGGTTAGTGTTCAATTCCCTTACCACCCAGTAAACTCAAGAAGGTTTTTACCTATCGCAAATGGTGTAGAATACAATCCTACAGGGAATTACAACCCAGCAACAGTTAAATTTACAAGGGACACTGCTACAGATATAGCCAATAAGAAGACTGTATTGCTTAATTATGATGGCGGGGAACATAATAAAATATATTTTAATGATGACAACTTATTAGGGACTTCACTTCCAGAAACAGCAGTTGAAAGTCCATTGCACGGACCAAACTATACAATGGAATATACTTATACTAGTGCTCAAAGTATAACACCTGCTTCTAAATTTTTAGCACATATAGTTAAGATATTAAAAACAACTTATATAGCAGCACAAACATTAAATTTAACGGCTTCTATAGTAAGAGATAATGAGACATTAATAACTAAAACAGTTACAAGCGACCAGATACCACAAACATCTGGAACTGCTGACACAACCACAGTTAATGTTGATATTCCATTTGACTTTGGACTAGAAGAACCATTACAACTTCAAGTTGGTGATATATTTAGAGTTGTTTTAAGAAATAATGCTATAAATTATACATCAGTGGCTGCAGGTGCTATATATAGTTCTTCAACAAATCCAACTTATATCGAACAATATTCGGGCGGTATGAGCGCTAATTATTTATATGATACTATTAATGGTGTAACTTACACACAACACGAAATTAATGCTATGGGCAGTGGTGGAGGAGTAGAAGGAACTCATTCTGTTTATACTTGGGATGGAGAAGCCGTTTCTTCTAGTGATACTGAAAAGATTGCTATGTTTCAAAGTTTTGTTGATGAAGTTATTGCTGATAAAAAACCTATATTGTTAATAAGTAAATATGCTAGTATTGGTAATAGTGATGAAAAACATTTTCCAATTATTAATTATAGATGGAGACCTAGTTTACATAGAATAGACATGAACGGTTTTTACACTAATAATATAAGTCAAGCACAAAATAATGCAATAAGGGCTTATACTTTTTTAATATATATAAATTGTAATAATGATAATCAAGTAACAAGTGTTGGTTCTATACCTAGTTTTGGTTCTTATGAACACTTATTTCCTGCTTCTTGGTGCGATTATGCTAGTTCTGCGAATGGTTATAATATGGCTTCCCAATATTATTTAGCGCCTTATAACTTCAAACAATATGATGTAAACACAGATTGGCAACCTGCACATAAAAAATATGTTGACGATAAAATAATATGGAATGTAGGAGGATTATTAAACTACGATGGTGGGGAGCACAGTAAAATATATTTTAATGCAGTCAATGTATTAGGAACATCAGCACCTGAGAATCCAGTTGAGAGCCCTTATAATGGGCCTGCTTATACTATGGATTATACTTATACATCGGCTCAAAGTATCACGCCATCAACTAAATATTTATTACATCTTGTAAAAATATTAAAAGCAACATATATTACAAGTCAAAATCTTACCGCCACTATTTCTATAATAAGAAATGGAACTACTTTAGCAAGTAAGACTTCTAGTTCAGTCAATATTCCTTACACTACAGGGACATCTGGTGAAACTACAGTAAGTGCCGAGATTGTTACTAATTTAGGAATTGAACAGAATTTGGAAATACAATCAGGTGATATATTCAGAGTAGTAATAGCGTCTAGCCAATCAGGCAATTCTTCTTCAAACGGCGCAATATATAGTTCTGATTCAGAACCAACATATATTGAACAATACTCTGGAGGTATGGATGCTAATAATGTTTATGACACAATAAACGGAGTAACATATTCTCAACACGAAATAAATGTACAAGCAGGTGGAAATAGTGATATACCAGAAATAGAAATTGATTATAAAGGTTTAAATGATACTACACTTACTTATACAAATTTTAAAACTACTTATCCTAATACAGAAAGTAGTAAGTGGTATAAAGTTAAAATAATAAATACACCAGAAGGACAAACACCAGTGACAAGAATAGTTATGAGTACTTATAATGCTAATAAAGTAGAGTTAAAAGATGGCGATAAAATATTTCTTTATTTTAGCAGTGATACACTTATCTATATTGTTGTAGAAAAGTTTAATGTTAATGAAGGAAATGTAATTTTTAGGGTTAATTCTGGTCTTTTAGAGATGACTTATGACTATTATTTAACTTCAAGCATAACACCTATTCCTTTATATTATAGCAATCAATTTGGGGGTAATCAGCCAAGAGTAATTACAACTAATAACACAACTGCTTATACTCCAACTGCAGGTTCATATAATCCAGCAACTGCTAAATATTGCGAAGATTATGTTAATCCAACAGTAACAACTTCAAGTGATACAACTTATACAATTGCAAGTTTAATTGGAAATCAAAGTTATAAACTAGGAGAATTAACAAGTTTAACAATAACAGCAGTAACTACATTTGATAGAGAAAGTATAATTTACTTCTCAAGTGGAACAACACCAACTGATATAAGTATTCCTGATACTATTGTAAATCTAGGAGATGCACCAACAATGACAGCAAGTGGTGGAGTAAATACAGGAACTTGTGAAACAAGTAAATCTTACATAATTGCTATTTTAAATAACATAGCGGTATGGAAAGCGTACTAATATGAGTGTATTTAGAAATTTATTGATGGGGTTAGGAGAAAGTCCTACCCCATCACCTTATACAGAAGTAAATTGGTTGCAAGGAAATTCTTATAGTGTAAATCAAAACTACCTTGATACAGGATATGTTCCAAATGATAATACTAAAATAGAAATGAAATATCAATTTTCATCTAGTATTAATCATGACTATGATAGATTATTTGGTGCAGGTGATTTTAGTTGTATAACTTGGAACGGAAGGCAACTATATGTAAAAATAGACGCTAGACGAGGTTCTTGGGATTATAATGGGTTTTCCGATACAACATCAATGGATGTTGACCACATAGTTCAAGTCACAACTTCTAATGTGTATATAGACAATGTTCAAAAATTTTCAGGTCAAAGAAATGTTGTCGGAACGGATACATTATATTTGTTTAAGAATAATGTTCCAGATGATGACAGAGATAGTTGTGCTAGAATATATTATTGTAAAATATGGGAAAGTGATACATTAGTTAGAGATATAATACCTGTATTAGATGGAAATAATGTTCCTTGTATGTATGACAGGGTAACAAATACTTTCTATTATAACCAAGGTAGCGGTTCATTTAGTTGGGGGTAAAATATGAGTATATTTAGAAATTTATTAATGGAACTGAGTTCAAATCCTACTCCTAATTTAAGACACATACAAGTTGGCGATGTATTGTTAGATAAAACTATTTATTTTACTTTTCCTGAAACAGATGATTTTTATAATAGCATCCATAGTGGCAATATTATTGATTTTGGTGTTGTTTATTATACTTATGAAGGTTCTAATAGAAAGTCATCATTGGCTATAGAAAGCAATTATTTTAATAATTTAAAAACTTTGGAGTTTAATTATTCTGCATTGGTTAATCCTATTTATATTTATAAAGAAAAGCAAAAACAAACGGATAGTATAACTTTATCTTTGCCTTTAGAAAATATTTATAAGGCTTCTTTTGAAGTTCTTTCTGTAGATACAACTAATCCAGTATATCAATATATATGGGTAGATGCAAATGAAATGGGAGATTAAAGAAAATAAGGAGGAAATATGTTAGATATTGAACTATTAAAAAATGTATTAATAATATCTATAGCAGGTGGCTGCGTGAGTACATTATTAATACAAAAAATAAAAGAAAATTTAAACACTAAAAACTGGTTATTATTAATCAGTTTTTTAGTGAATATGATTATTGGAACATTATTCGCAATGTCTTTTAGCAATGTTAATTTAAAATATTGTGCGTGGGCTGGTTTATTTGGCTTTGTTGATAGCAATGTTTTATATGCAATGTTTGAAGACAAAATATTCAAGTCATTTAGTAAGATAAAAGAAAATGATGAAATTTTAACAGATACAATAATGGATGTTCCGCAAGATGATAATGAAGATAAGGCGGTGGGATAATGATATTAAAATATCCTGTTGAAACATATATACAAATAACACAAAATTTTAAACCTAGTTCACATAAAGGACTCGATTTAGGACATTGTAGCCAAGCGAGATGGAATGACAACTCTTTGGTTATTAATAAACAATTACCATTTGATGGAACAAATCATTGGATTATTGCTCCAGCAGATGGAACAGTTGAAGCCATAATGAATACATACTCAACTAAGGATGCAAGTGGAAATTCATATGGTAATTATGTAAGAATTAATCATGGCGGTGGCATTGTAACAATGCATGCTCATTTAGTTAAGGGTTCTGTTTGTGTAAAAGTTGGAGATAAAGTCAAACAAGGTCAAAGAATTGGAAGAATGGGCACTACAGGCCGTTCAAACGGAATTCATTTACATACAGAAGTAAGAATAAATGGCGAAAAAAAAGACCCACAGCAATATTATTATGCTTTTCCTGAACAGGCTTTAGGAAGCAGTATAATAAGTGGACAAGATAAGATACTTTACTATGCACCTATTGTACCGGTTGAAAGGGATACTAGTAAGAATCAATTAAAAACACTTAAATATTTAAATGTAAGAACTGGTGCAGGAACTAACTATCCAAAAGTTGGACAAGCAGATACTGGTAGCATATTTGATTATTATGATATTGCGAAAGGCGGAGACTATACATGGTATATGATAAGCGAAAATCAATGGATAGCGCAGGATAAAGAGGAAACTTATCTTGAAATAATGCCCGCAGAAACAAAAGATTACAAAAAATTATACGAAGAAGAATTAAAGAAAAATGAAAAATTAGAATTAGAAAATAAAAATTTAGAGGCTCAATTATATGAGGCTAATAAAAAATTAGAAGAAATAAAAGTTATTATAGAAAAATAAATAGAGAGGAGGAATAAATATGATATACCAGCCAAAGAATGTAACTCCATATAAAACGGCAATAGATGTAACTTATTCGGATTTGAACTTTAGTATGGAATTATCAACGAATAATAGCATTACTGCTTATCAATTATTTATTTTAGACTGGGATAACAATGAGAGATATAATGGTTTAAAAACTGTACTAGGAACACCTCTTTACAATGGCGATACTTTGTACATTCCTATTCCTACATCTTATTTATCTAATGGTAATGATTATAAGTGGTATGTTTATTTATATCAAGATTCCGCTAATATGTTGATTACTAATGGAATAGTTCAAAGTGTAACATCTAATACAAATTTTGTAATACAACAAAATATTAATATTATGCCCGGAATGTATTTTAAATACGGGAATAGTTCTATAGAAATAAGTTCATACAATGCTGAAACTGGTGCTATAATTTTAGCATCTGCACCGTCTAATACAATAACAGCGGGAACACAATATTCTATTTATTCTGACTTTATAAAGACATCACCAGAGTATGTTTTATACACTAGGACTAAACCTACCGTGGAAATAACAAATGCACCGGTAACTTTAACGACTAGGTCATATACTTTTAATGCGACATATTCACAAGCAGAGGGAGAACCTATGATAAGACATTTTTGGCGCGTAGGAACTCCTATAGGTGATGGAAGCACTTATAATCTTGTATATGCAACAGATAACATATATAGTGCAAATCTGTCATTTACTTATGACGGATTCAAGTCTGGGGTTGAGTATATAGTAGAATTGTACATAATGTCAGAATACGAAGATTTAGAAATATGTGCTTCTGTGCGTTTTAATGTAGAATATAATACTATAGAATACCTTGAACAACCAGTGGCTGCCGTAGATTGCGATAAAAACGCTATAAAAATAGAGTGGGTTGCACCTACTGAGTTTGCTCCTAGTTTAATAGATAATAATATATATACTGGCGCAATACAACCAGGAGATATAGGGGAAAATTCTTTTTATATAGAGAAAGGTTTATCTAATATATCTGCTGGATATAATATTATAATCGGCAATGTTAGTTTTACTATAGTGAGTTATGATTCAATCACAGGACTTTTAACTATAGAGGAAACTGTTCCTGAAATAGTTGATGTAGGAGAATCTTATACTATATCTGGAGTAAGCGATATTCCTGCGGGAAGTGCTGTTGAATTATTAAGAAATGTACCATATTCTACAGTAAATTCAGTAGATACAAAGCAATATTCCTTAATATATGAAAATAATGAAACCGCTGAAGGAATTGGAACTTATCCTGATGAATATAATATAACTTTACAATTTAAACCAGATGCAAGTTTCTTTTATGGAACAACAGGAATATTTAATGATATAAATCCAGTTGCATTTATAGAAAGTGATAGCGCCGATGAAATAACAGGAATGATTATTATATTCATTCATAAATATGATGTTTGTGCAGCCACTCCAGAATTAGACGGTTCTACGGCAAATGTTCAACAATTAGGCTCAAATAATACTGAAAGTGTAGTATATTTAGCGACAGATATAAATTTAGAAGAAACACCTTATATATACTTCCCAAATTATGGATATATAGAAAAGATATCTGAGTATGATTCAGATACAAATGCTGCAACATTGAATAAAGATTTACCTTTTGCACCAGAAGACGGAGAAGATTATGTAATGCTTAAAACTTTAATCGCGACATTCTACGATAATCCTCAAGATACTTGGGTTTTACAACAAAATCCTGTTGCTCAAGCAGATTTAGACTATAGATGGATAGATGATTCTAATTCTTGGGATGACACTAAATATTGGGTTGAAGGCGGAACAGGAATAGAAAGAGTTTCTAATTATTGGTGGAAACTACAAATAACAAACACAACAATTAAATTAGAGAGAGGAGGAGTATAATGCAAGTAAAAAGAATAACTTTGTGTCCTAATGTCACATTTGATTTTTTTCATTTTCAAAAACAAGATGATAGTAACGCAAACATTTTCGTTAATAATTATAAACCTGCCGTTAGTACCTCCTCTATTTCTTTAATTTGTTTTGATGATAATATGCAAAATATTTATAACAGTTATGGAACAACGGACACATCTTTAGGTTATAATTTCTCAGTTTATAAAGAAACAAATAATAATGATGCTTTAACTTTTGTAGCCAATGTATCTAGTGGCGCTTTGTCTATTATTGACCATAATATAAAAAATAATTCATATTATAAATATTATATATACAAAGAAGATGCTGATTATAGTTCAGCCGCTAATATAACTAATCAAGTCTATACAAATTGGGACTCTTGGTCTATAACACAATTTTATAAAGAGAATGAAGCAGACTCATCTAATGTTTATAGCGCCGCTGGTTGGCCTGTGTACAAATTATCTTTAAATTTAGAAAGTGGAGAAATATCACAAACATATAACAAAACTTTATATGATAGTTTATCTCAATACCCAAAAATATCTACAGGTATTAATAATTATGCTAAAGGAAGCATCACAGCGATTTTAGGATATATATCTAATGATAAATATAATGACTATAATTGGGATGGATGGGATAGATTTTGCGCAAGTGGACAATTAAAAATTCTGAAAGATAGAAAGGGTAATGCTTGGATAGTTAGTATACAAGATATGTCAAAGAAGATTGCAGACGAAAGCAATGAACAATATTGTACTGTAACTTTTAACTGGGTAGAAGTAATGCCAACATCCGGCATTTCAATAGTTGAATAATGGCTGAAAATTTAAGAGAGTTAAATTCATCATCTGGTGATTCACTTTTTGTGTATGCACCAGATTATATAAATCTGTCAACAGCAATAAATCTTTTAAAATCACCTATTATTAAACCAGCATTTAGATTATATCTATTGAATCCCGATGAGAGTGTAAATAGAGAAATCCCGCAAGAAGATATAATTTTGTCAAGTGGAAATTATAGTGAGAATTATGAAAATGGTCAACGCAGAAGTTTAAATATATCTTTAAATAATTCTTCTGGAAAATATAATCCATCTGTAAATGATTTATGGATAACTAATCGTTTTAAACTAGAAATAGGAATAAGTAGTAACACTTATTTTGAAAATTCTGCTGGCAATAATGAAGTACCAAGGCCAAAAACTTTCTGGTTTCCTCGAGGTGTGTATGTGTTGGGTGACCCAACCGCAGATAGAGGTTCATCAGAAAAAAAAATAAGTTTAAGTCTTTTAGATAAATTTGCTTATTTAGAAGGGCCAGTCGGAACTTTAGAAGCAACATATGAAATACCTGTAAATACAGACATAAAAGAAGCAATAATGGGTATATTATCTTTAGATAATGGAATGGGACAACCTATTGACCCAAAGCCATTTATTTATGATAAATCATTCGAGGGTATGAAAATGCCTTATACTCTAAGTAAAGATGCTGGTAGTACAATTGGAGATATGATTTTAGACATTGGAACTATATTAAATGCCGAAGTATTTTATAATACTATGGGTAATTTAACATTTGCACCAATCAATGATGTTTCAAATGATGTGGACAAACCAATCTTATGGAATTATGATGAAAATGAAGCAGAGTTATTCAATTCTGCAATAACTTATGATTTTGAAAATACTATTAATTCTGTACATGTTGTAGGAGATAATATAAATAATGCAATATTCTATGCTTATGCTGAAAATAAGAATCCTTTATCATCTATTTGTATACAAAGGATAGGGCGTAGAATATTATATATAAATGACGCTAATATATTTAGTAACAAACTAGCAAAAGATAGGGCTAGATATGAATTAAGAATAAGAGGAATTTTAGGAACATCGTGCAACTTAAATGTTGCTTTTAATCCTCTTTTACTTGTAAATAATCTAATAACAATAAATGATTCTTTTTTTAAATATAATAGAGAAAAATTTTTAATACAATCAATTTCATACAATTTAGGTACTGATAGTCAAATGACTGTGACATGTTCTGGGCTAACTAACTTTACGCCAGACCCTTATGGCGATTTAGAATATGTGCCTTGCACTAGCGAAGCGCAAGCGGTTGCTTTAATATTAAATTGGTTCGGCGGTTCTTTGCCTAGCGGTCAAAGTCTTACAAAGGAAAATGAAGATAATAGCCATTATTACTATGGTTTATATGAAAATGGAATTAGAATTAATTATTTTACTATTTCTAAAGAAAATAGTTTAATAACTACTGAAAATTAGGAAGGAGGAATATAGGTGGATTTTAATAAAGATGAGACATTGGAATTTAAAGAAATCTTAGATTCTATGTCCGACAATAATCTAAAAAATGCTAAAATTACCAAATATGTTGCTGCTATTATATATGCAGTAAATAATGATGGAACTTGTAATATATATATTCCTCCTGATACTAAAAATATTGCAACTAATATACCTAATAAATCAGGCGAATTATTGCAAATTGGTGATAGTGTTGAGGTATGCACTAAAAACGGAAAATTAAATAATGCTTGGATTGCTTTAAAGCATGGGAGTAGTTCAACAAAACTTTTTGATAACATAAATGTCGCTAATGATGCAACAATAGGACACGATTTAACGGTTGTTCATAATTTAACGGTTCAAGATGGATATATAAATAATACACATAGTGCTCGTGTTGATAATTCTAATTCATACCCTTATCATAGAATTGCATATACCGGGGTTAGAACAACAAGTTGGATAGATAATTCTATAGTATTATTATTAACAAGAGGATATAATGGGGGCCATTTTGGAATAGTAAAATGTGATTTGCGTACAAATAATGTAAGTAGTAGTAGTCTTGCGCAAGCATCTGCAACTTGGCTTGTCAGAAAAGGATTCTCAGCAGACCAAATAGTTTTAGGGTTAAATAATACATCTGGAAATTCTTATTTAGATGTATTCTTGAGAATGACGGGTGCATATGAGTCAACTACGATAACGCCTTTATTTGTTGGGCAAAGAGCAGGATTTAATTCTGCCGTTTTTACTGTATGTGACTCGAGAGAAACAGATGACAGCACACCAATTAGCGAGGTTTATTCATCAATAACTACAAGTACAACTGCACCAAGAACATATACAGATATACTATATGCTACGGATGCAGGTACGGTTCAAACAGCAAATGTAGCAAGTCAGATTCAAGAAACATTAATTGAAAATACGGGAGGACAAACCTTAGCCATTCCTATGATAGCATCTACGGCAAGCGGCGCAAAAACATTATATGGAACTACTGGTTTAAGTATTTATCATAAACAGGGAACAACCAGTGCTTCCGGTAGGTCAGAATTAGTTTTAGGAAATGCTACTGCTCAAGGTACAGCAGGGAATAAAGATGGAACTATTAGACTATTTACTCAAGGAACTGGTTCAAATTACTTGGCAAGAGCGGATAATGCACATAATAATACATATTGGAATTATTTACCCGCTGCCGGAGGTACTCTTGCTTTAGCGCCCGTAGAATTATGGACTGGTTCAGTTCAAAGTAAAGGGTATGCTAGTATCTCAAATCTTTCAAATTATAAAAAATTAGCGGTAACTTGCACTGTATATAATGCAACTTCTGCTGATACTGGAGGTTCATCGAATATTATATGGGTAGATTTAACAAAAAGGCAAGACAATAGATGGTGTAGAGCGGGTGTTTGTATTCCTTATAGTTCAAATCACTTATCTAATGGTAATGCACATACAACATTCTTTAGTGCTGCGGTAGAAGCAGATTTAACTGATAATAGAGTATATTGTTTATTTACATATAATGGGGCAGTAAAAACTGACAATAATTATGTAATGACAAAAATAGAAGGATATTTACAATAAATTTAAGAAGGAGGTAATA